>VTLG01013976.1_pt1 | contig 48071 bp, 66 predicted proteins | sample 4694571 | NCBI WGS metagenome assembly VTLG01 (sample SAMN12604809, study PRJNA352737) | marine metagenome | biome: ENVO:00000447; feature: ENVO:00000209|ENVO:00000569|ENVO:01000036; material: ENVO:00002151; isolation source: viral sequences binned using virsorter ... | reverse complement strand
CCACCACCACCGCCACCGCCTCCACCGCCACCGCCTGATGAGGAAATGTCTGCTAGAGAAATGGCAGAAGCTGCTGCAAAAGGTAAAGTTCCGGAAACTGCACAAATACCAGATGCAGTTCAAGTTGGTATAGACCCTGAAACAGGAGAACCTATACAAGAACAACAAACTACTACAATGGCAGAGCCTACTGAAGCTAAAGCAGAAGAAGCTCAAGCTGTAACACCAGAAACTGTATCAACAGTAGCTGATAGTGATATAGCAAAAGGCGAAGTAAAAGACACTGTAAAAGGTGCTTCTTATGAAGCAGACACAGTATCAGATACAGATGTAGCTGTAGATGCTGCAAAAGGAACTGTTAGTCAAGGACCTATTGAAGATATACAAGGTGAAATAACAGCCGAAGTTAAATTTGCAACTGTTGATGCTGTAAAAGCAGAAGCTGCAAAAGCTAAAAATGTAGAAGATGTTTTATCTGGAACATACTTAGTTGATGAAGTAGAAGGTGAAGATACAACTGTAGCTGCAACACCTGATGCTGAAAAACAAGAACGTGAAACTATTTTAGGAGAAGCTGCACCAGATGGAGTTGCTGCTCAAATTACTGATACTGTAGGTTATGAAGCAGCTAAACAAAGACCTGTAAAAGGTGTAGCTGCTCAAGGTGCTGCTGCAACAATGATTGCAGAAACTGCAGACATCCCAGAAGACATAGCTGCTGCTATTGTAGAAGACCCTGCAACAATGACAGCTCAATTAGATACAGACCCAGACCCTGTAGTTACTGCAGCAATAGCTGCTTTACCTCAAGAAGCTTTAGTATCTGCACAGATGGAAAGCTTATTAGGTGGTATGGAAGATGGTGAAATCCCTTTATGGGCAAAACCAGCTGTAGCTGCTGTTAATCAAGGTATGGCTGCTAGAGGACTTAGTGTTTCTACTGTAGGTAGAGACTCACTCTTTAACGCTATTATTCAAAGTGCTATGCCAATGGCACAAGGAAATGCACAAGCTTTACAAGCTAGAGCTGCTCAGAATTTAAGTAACCAACAACAAGCAAACTTACAACAAGCTCAACAAACACAACAAATAAGAATGCAGAACTTGGCAAATCGTCAAGACGCTGCAAGTCAAACTGCTCAAATGTCTCAACAAATGAAAGTCATGCAGAGTCAGTTTAACCAAGAAGCAGGAATGAAAAGTGCTGACCAACAGCAACAAACTGCTATGGCTAACTTACAAAATCAACAACAAGCTGCTGTAATTAATGCACAGAATGAACAACAAATAGCTGTACAAAATTTAGGTAACAGACAGCAGATGGAAGTTGTTAATCTTCAAATAGAGGCTGCTCAAGAAGGAGCTAATCAAGCCGCAGTAAACCAAGAAAGATTAGCAGAGATGCAAGTTGCAGCAGACTTCTTATCTAAGAACGCTGCATTTAAACAACAGATGGAAGTTGCTAATTTAAGTAATGAGCAACAAATGAGACTAGCTAATTTATCTTCTCGTAATCTAGCAGAAAGCGAAAGAATGAGTAACGCTGAAAAAACAGAACTTGCAAATCTTAATAAAAATTTACAAACTAATCAACTACAAGCTCAGATAGCTAGTCAAATGAATTTGGCTCAGCTTAATGTTGACCAACAATCAGCTATCCAAAATGCTACTACAAAAGCAAACATGGATATGACTAAGTTTAACGCTGCTCAACAAGTAGAGTTAGCTAATAGTAAGTTTATGCAAACAGTAGCTCTTACAGATATGAATGCTGAACAACAAGCTATTATGCAAAACGCAACTGCAATGGCTTCAATGGATTTAGCAAACTTATCTACAAGAGAAAGACTAGCTGTACAAAATGCTCAGAACTTTTTAGCTATGGATATGGCTAATCTTAATAATGAGCAACAAGCTAGTATGTTAAAAGCTCAACAAGAACAACAAAGATTATTGTCTGACCAAGCTGCGACTAATGCTGCTGCACAGTTTGGTGCTGCTAATCAACAACAAGCAGATACATTTATGGCTAATTTAAATGCACAAATGAGTCAATATAACTCTTCACAAACTAATGCAATGTCACAATTTAATTCTACACAAGAAAATGCTGCTGAAGCTAGACGAGCTGGTAGAGAAGCAGACATTAATAAATTTAATGCACAGCTTATTACACAAATTGACCAGTTTAATAGTCAACAAGACTTTGCAAGAAATAGTTGGAACGCACAAAATGCTGCAGCTGTAGAAGCTTCTAATGTGCAGTGGAGAAGACAAGCTAACACAGTTAATACAGCTGCTCAAAATACAATTAACATGCAAAATGCTATGAACGCTTTTAACATGAGTACTCAAGCTCAATCATTTTTATGGCAAGAATTAAGAGACCAAGCTGACTTTGATTTTAGAGCTGTTGAAAACGAAGAAAATAGAAAGGCACAAATTATAGCTACAGCTATTGCTAACGAAGGTAAAGCTGGTGAAAAGTATGATGATTATATGACATCTTTATTAAGTAGTTTAAGTAGTTCATATAAAAACGGATTATAAAATAGGAAAATATAAGTTATGGGATTTTTAAGAAAAGTAGGAAGAAAAATAAAAAAAGGTGTAAAGAAACTTTTAGGTGGAAAATTTGGTAAAATATTAGGAGGCATTGGATTGTCTATGATGTTTTGGGGTGGAGCAAATGCAATGTTTGGTAAAATGGATTGGTTTAAAAATTTAAATACTACGTTAAAAAACATAAAACCTTTTGCAAATAATAATATTGAAGGTGCTATAACAAGATTAGATGATGCTAAATTTTTTGGTGGAGATGACCCTCTTAATATAGGTCAAAAATTTGCTAAAGTTGGAGTTGAAGTTGGTAAAGGTTTTAAAACAGCAGGTGAAAGTATAGGAGAAAAAATTAAAAAACCTTTTACAGGAAATTTTAAAATGGGAGAGACTGTTGCTGATATTACTGAAGCAGGATTAAAACAAACTATTTTATCTGAATTAGAAGGCAAGCCAGTAGATGAAGGCGGTTATGGTATAATACCTAATGTAGGTTCTATGGAAGCTCCTCAAGCTCAGTATGTTCAAGCAGTTAGAAATGACATGCCAAATTTTCAAGTTAAAAATTTTGAAGGATTAAATCAGTCTTTATTTTATGGAACATTGTCTCCACAATTTTTAGCACAACAAGCTAGAGAAATGGAATTAGCAGCTACTATTCCACCGATAAATATAACAGGATAATAATATTATGGCAACTTCAGAAAAAGCAATTAATTTTATACAAGGAGGCTTAGAGACTGGTAAGGCAATTCCGGGACAAAGTTTAACTAATGACCCGCAACAACCTTACAACTGGGAAAAGCCTGCAGAATATAGCAATCCTAACGAAGCTATGTTGTATATATTTGAAAGTTTAACAGTTCCTGAAACTACAACTAATACTTTACTTTCTATAAACAACGGTGTTGGAATTATTGATATAGCTTCTATTGTTTTATACTCAGGATTTTTAGAAGGTAAATGGAACCCAGACTTAATGACTCTTTTAATGGAGCCAACTATGTATATGTTAATGGCTTTAGCTGAAAAAGCAGAGATAGATTACGTTTTAGATGCTGGTGATGATGAACAAGATACTGTAGAAATGTCACCAGAAAAACAAATAGAAACTATTGAAGGCGGTATAAGTGAATTAGATAAAATGAGAAAAATATCTGCACAGCGAGTAAACCCACAATCAGTACCTAAAGAGGTTAGAGAGATAATAGAAGAAACTGAATTATCTCCTAGTTTATTAGAAAAAGTAGAGCAACAAAAACCAACAAGTTTATTAGGTAGAGGAGAATAAAATGTCAGACGATAATAAAAAATTAACGAGTTTATTAGGTAAAAGTTCTGGTGCAAGTTGGGGAGATATAGCAGGTGCTTATTTATCTGGTGGTAGGAAAAAAGATAATAGAGCTAGAAATCTTTTCTTAGCTTCGTTATTTTTTAACGCTAAAGAAGCTAATATGCAATCTAAAGTTTTAAAAAATTTAAAAGAAAATGATGAACAAAAAACATTTGCATTACAAAATAGAGCTTATGCTTTTGAACAAGGTTTAAAAAAACAAAATCAATATGATGAAGTTCAAAGTAGAGGAGCATATGATTATTACCAAGACGAAGCAGAAAAAGCTTTTTATAAAGTAGAAGCTCATAGAAAAGATAAAAGTTTTTTTGACGATGAAGACAAAGGACAATCTGCTAAAGAAGAATGGAAAAATGATTGGTCAAATGAAAGACATAATCAATTTTTAGAAAGTTACAATGTTGATGCTCCAAGACTTACTACTCAAGAAACATTTAATAAACCTATAAACGATTATTTTAAAGCTAAAAAAGAAGAAATTAGTAATCCTAGAAATGTCAGTCTTGTACATAAAGCTTTTGGATTTTTACCCGGAGCTAAAGAAAGAGATAAAGAACTACAAATTAAAACTCAAGAAGCTAAAGTAATTTACAATAAAGCTTTAGAAAGAGGTACAAATTTAGTTAATGCTATAGGTACTTTAAATGTGGCAGAATTACAAGCTTTAGATAAAAATAAAACAACTATAAACGAAGATAACATTAGAGATTTATTAGTAGCTGATTACGGAGAAGATATAAGTTCTGAAATACGTAATGAAGTTATTACAAGATTTAAAAATTCTGATATAAAAACATATAATAATTATAAAACTATTACACAATCTATAATAGATAATAAATTTTCAATTGCTGCTTCAAACACTATTAAAGAAGCTAGTGCTACATATCGTGCAAATAGAAATATTGCTACTACTAACCCTGAAATAACAGATATTGGAGAACTTAATTATGTACGTAGGCAACTTGGTGTTACAGATACAACTGCTGATGTATTAGAATCAAGTCAAGAGTTAGCAGAAATAGTAGCTGATATTAGAAATTTAAAAGGTACAGAAAGAAAAAATTACATTAAAAATAAAATGCCTGAATTTGCTGAAAGCATAGTAAATAGAATTGCTGGTATTAGAAATCCAAATGATTTACAAGAGGAGTATAGATTAACTTATCTAATAGATTTAAGTAATCAAATAACTTCTCGTGCTGCTAGTACAGATATTAATAGAACAAGAATAAATAGAGATTTTGTTTTAACTTTACCTAAAGAAATTAATAGTCAAATTAGTAAAGAAACTAAAACATTTTTAAATGAAATTGAATATGATTATAATTCTTATCCGCAAGATGAAAGTCAAATTTCTAAAGAAATAAAAATGTTACAAGAACAACAGTTTAGAAGAAACAGTACAGATGTTTTTGAAAGTTTAATGACTTACGCATTTAACCAAACAACTGTCTTACCTGAAGCTAATAAAGTTCCTGAAGCTTTTAGAAAAAAAAATATAAATATTGATACTCCTTTTAGATAATAGGACATTTTAATGCCATCTAGATTTGAACAATATAAAACAGATGAATCTCAAAAAAGAGAGTTACAGTCTGATTTAACAGAATTACAAACTCTTTATAATTCCTATGGAGACTTTTATAATAAATATACTTTTGATGAGTTCCTTGAATATGCTACAAAAAACTCTAATAGTTCGTTAGATAAAAGTATTGAGAATTATTTAATACAAGAATCAGATAAAGATAAACCTTTAAAAGAATTTAGAAAAACTACAGTCCCTTGGTTGTCTGAAACTATTGGTGGTTCTCTAGCTACAACAAGATTTATTGCAGAAAAATATCCTAGTCCTTTATTAAATACTTTAGCTAAACTGTCTCCTAACGAAAAAGAAATTAGAAGAGGAACTGATAAAGCTTTTAAGGATGTTGGAAGAGCTGTTGGTTTAGGAGATATTTGGGATGAAAAAAAAGATAAAAAAACAGGTAAAGCTTACTACGAGCTTCAAGAACCTGAAACAACAGCGGGTCAAATTTTAAAACCTGTTGGAGAGTATATAACTGCTTTAGCTGTTACTAGAAATCCTACTGCTTTATTTACAAAGACTGCACAGAAAGTACCAGAAAAAATAACTAGGAAAGTTGGAAGACCTTCAAAGGCTCAATTAGCTAAAGAAGCTAGACAAGAAACAACTAAAAAATTATTAGGAGCTGGTAAAACATTAGGAAGAGCTGAACTAGCTGCTCAAGTAACTTTTGCTGATAATCCTGAATTTACTTATGTTGCATCATCTTTAAGTAATTATATAGGTAACGATAATAATTTAATGGGTGAAGTTTTAAATTATTTAGATACTACAGAAGATAGTCCTGAAGAAGCACGTAGGCTTAGTTTATTGTTGGATGGTTTAGCATTTTCAGGAATTGTATCCGCAGGTGTTGGAACTTTAAAAGTTACTAAAGAAGGCATTTTACAAATGTTACAGTCTGTAAAAAATTCTAATCAATCTCAAAAAGAAAGTTTTAAATCTTTAATTCAAGGTGCAGCCAAAACTAAATCAGCTAGAAAAAAAAATGTATCTGAAGTTCCTATTATTAAAGATATTAGTAATGAGGATGTATTAAAGTTTGGTAAAGATAGTCTAACTTATAAAACTTTAAATAAAGGTTACAGAGGAGTGCAAAGACTGCACCAAAACTTTTTAACAACTAGCGGAATGTACTCTGATGAAATGTTTAAAATGTTAAAAAGTGCAGACTATAATAAAATAGCATGGTCTAAAAGAGCTTCAGAAATACATGCTAAGTTAGTTACATCTGTTGCTAAAGCTGCTAAAACTTCTAAATTTTCTGAAAAAGAAATAGACGATATATTAAATCAATATTTTAAAGGTAAAAAAACACTTAGTAATTTACCAAAGAATCCAGAGTTAAGACAGTTTGCAAAGGAAGCTAAAGACGAAGTTAATAATTTAAGTAAGATGTTGCTTGAATCGAATTATGTTCCTCCTAAAATGAAAAAAATAATAGAGGAAAACATGAGTTCTTACTTAAGAAAGACTTATCAGTTTTATGAAAACAAAAACTGGAGACCTTCTCAAGAAGTTATAGATGAGGTTACAGATTCTATTGCAGCTAGTATTCAGAAAGCTAAAGGCACAAAAAACATAACTCCTTTCCAACAACAAGAAGCTAGAAGAGTTGTTAATGATATTCTTAAAAGAAACAACAAAGATTATAATAATATTATATCTCATTTAAATGGAGTTTTTGGAACTAAAAAGAATGAAGTTGTTTTTCAACAAAGAAAAAACATAGCTCCTGCTATACAAAAACTATTAGGTGCTGAAGAAGTAGATGCTTCGTTAGCAGTCTTTAGAACTTTAGATACTCTTGGAACACAGATTACTAATTATAAATTATATGATGACCTATATGAAAAAGGTTTAGGTAAATGGTTTTTTAAAGAAACTGGAAAGTTTTCTAAAGCTCCTGACGAGTCTTTAAAAGCTGCTACAATTGAAGGTAAACAGTTCTTACAGTTAGATGGTTTAAGAACAACACCAGAAATTGCAGAGTTATTTAATACTATGGCTCGTAATAAAGGACAAACTAGACAATTTTTAGAAAGAATGTACGGTTATTTTTTAACTGCTAAAGGTTCTTCACAAGCTGCAGCAACTGTGTTTAACGGTTTGACTCACGTTAGAAATACTTTAGGTGGTAGTATTATATTAATGAGAAACGGTATTAATCCGTTTACTAATGAAACTATTAAATCTTCTCAAATCTTAAGTAATGATTTATTTACTATGGATGCTACAAAAAAAAATAAAGTACTGTCTGATTTATATGAAGACTATCAAAGATTAGGTTTAGTTAATCAAAACGTAAGAGTTGGTGAATTTAAAAATCTTATAAATGATTTAGCTGCTAATCCTAATGAAAACATGATATCTAAGTTTCCTGAAATATTTAAAAAGGCAGGACGTAAAGCTACTTCTGTGTATGTAGCAGAAGATGATTTATGGAGAATTGTAGCTTACAATAAAGAACTTAACACACTTAAAAAAGCTTATCCTGATTTAGCAAGAAGAAACTTACAAGACTTAAAACAAGAAGCTGCAGATGTAGTTAGAGCTACTATGCCTACATATGATTTAATAGCTCCCGGATTACAAGAACTAAGAAAACTTCCTATAGGTAACTTCTTTTCATTTACTGCTGAACAGTTCCGTAATAATTATAATACTACTATAAGGGCTGCACAAGAATTAAGGTCTGGTAACAAAGTTATTCAAGATAGAGGGATGAATAGGTTAGCTTCGCAAGTTACTTCAACATATTTATTTTCAAAAGGATTAACAGATTTTAGTAAGTTAGCTTTTGGAATTTCAGATGAAGATGAAAAAGCTGTTAGAGACTTAAATCTTGCTCCATGGTCAAAAAATAGTGCTCTATTATTTAGTAGAGATAACAAAGGAAATATACAGTATATAGATTTAACTTATACAGACCCTTCTGCTCCTGTTACAGATAACTTTAGAAACATTTTAAATTTAATAACTGACCCAACAGAAAGTATGGAAACTGTTAATAGAAATGTTATTGGTCAAACTGTTCAAGGCTTAGAATTTTTCTTAAGACCTTTTGTTTCTGAGTCATTATTAACAGAAGCTATAACAGATATTCTTGTTAGAGATGGTAAGACTAAAGAAGGATTTGGAATAAAAGTTATAAATCCAATTACTAAAGAACCTTTAATGTGGGAAGAAAGAATAGATAGTAATAATCTTGCAGAAGTTGCAAACAATATGGATGTTGCTTTAGCACATATTTTAGAAACTGTATTACCTAGAGAAATAACAGATATTACAAGTTTAACACGTGGTAAAAAAGCTATTAGGATTGAAGAAGGTAAAACATCTTTACAAAGAGAATTATTAGGTAAACTAACTGGTCAAAGATTAGTTACTATTAATCCAGATAAAATTAAAAATGATTTTTCTTTTAAGTTAAGAGATTTAAATAGAGCTAGGAAAGTATATGAGAATAATGTAAATACTTCTATAACTAAGAACATGAAAGCAGAAAGTGTTTTAAGTAGGTATGAAAAAGAAAACAATAAAAATTATAAAGAGTTTGTTAAGAGTAAAAGAATGTTAGATGCTATTAAACATTTTGATATTGACCCTTATGATATAGAATCTTTAGTAAAAGAAAACTTAAACAACTATACTAAAGATGAGAAGAGTACTTTTTTATATTCTAGTAACGAATATGTACCTTTAAAAATTAGTGACCAGAAATTAAATCAAGCTTATAAAGATTTAAATTTTGAAAACATTAACTTCAGAGAGTTTTATGACGCTTATACAGTTAAGTATTTAGAATACAGTCAACTGCCTTTACTAGAAGAAAAAAAACAAAAAGAAAAAGAATCAAAGAGAAAAGGATTTTTTCTAGGTGGGATAGCTGATGAATACGAATACTATAGTAATTTAAAAAATACACCAGAAGAAACGTATAAGTTTTTAAAAGAAAGAGAAATAGGAAGAGACGAAGCCCATAAAAAAATAGCAGAAGCTACTAAAGAAGGAGATGTTAGAAAAGGTTTTGAAGCTTTTGAAACTTTACCTATTGGAGAACAATTAGCAGGTTATATGAATCCTGTTACTAATGTACCTTTATCTTTAACTGGAGCTGGAGTATACACAGAAAAAGCACAGCCAAGTTTTAAATCTACTAAAGAATTTGTATTAGACTTTATAAATCCTAGAAAAAATATATTACAAAAAACTCCTATAAAAGTTAAAGACCCTATGTCTGCTAGTATAGCAGTTGCAGAAGCTACAGGAGTTGTTCCTTTTATTGGCGGTATAGGTAAATTTGGGAGTAGAGGTTTAAGAAATATACAAGCTAGAAGACTTGACGATACTATGGGTGGCGGTAGTGGACCTACTAATATTGTAGATGATTCTGTATCGGTAGACATGGCTGGTTACAAATCTACTATAGAAGAGTTTGCTGAAAAAAATATAAATAATTATAAAAACGGTCAAGCTTTTTTAGACGCTTTAAAAAGCTCTAAAAGACAACAAGATAAATTTAAAAAAGAAGAATTAGAGTTTATAGATTTAGACAATATACAAGTTACTAAAGATACTACACCTGAAGAAGTTTTAAATTACGTTAGAGAGAACCGACCAAAGCTTTATAGAGTTGTTAGAAGTGAAGATAATCCTACTATTAAAACTAGCGATGTTGATATGAATACTTCTGTAGAAGAGTTTTTATCTCTTGATAAGCCTATGACACAACAATATTTAGACGAAACAGTTGAACGTCAAGTTGAACTAGAAATAGATACGCGAGATTCAGGTGGTTTAGGAGGATTAGACATTGTTACAGATGAAGAAATGTATGAACTTGTACGGGACAAATATAAAAGTGAAAATTTTGAATATTTAACTGGTAACATAAGCGGGACTGATGTTGCTATGTTTGGTAATAATATGGAAGGATATCAAGCTCGTGTAGGAATGGGAGACAATACAATATTTCTTACAGATAATTTTGTATCCAGAGACGAAGCTTTAATAAAATTAGATGCTTATGCTAGAGAAAACTATTTACTAGAACCTGTTTCTAACATAGACCCAGATGTTCCTTTAAAAACTCAAGTATCTGAAAGTGTGTTAAAAGGTGAAGATACTTTACCTACTATGTTTGGAAAACAATACGGTTCGTTTAGGCTTCCTATGGGAGGAGGTTCTAACTATAGAGAAATTACAATACACTTAGATAATCCTAAAACTACTACAACTTTTACAGACAACCATCTTGAAGGAGCTGACCAAATTTTACATTATAGAATTTCTGATAGAGTAGATACTAAAGGTAGTAAAGTTTTATTTGTAGAAGAAATACAATCAGACCTACATCAAGCTGGTAGAAAAAAAGGATATATTTCAGAAGCCGGAATTGTTCCAGACTATCCTTATAAAGGTTTAGGATTTGTTGATGTTGCTATGAAAGATATTATGCAACTAGCAGCTAAAGAAAATTATGATAAAGTTGCATTTACTGATGCAGCTACTCAAATAAATAGAAACGCAAAAAGCTTAGAATATTTTAGTAGGATACACATTAGAAAAGTTCCAACAGAAAAAGAAATATTAGAAAGTGATGAGTTTAAAGATATTTTATCTGATAATATAGATATAGCTTATTCTGATTTTAAAAATTTTGGAGACCTTGATATTCTTGAAAAAAGCACAGTAGAAGGTTATAATAAAGCTTTAGAGTCTAAAGAAGAATTTTTAAAAACAGATATGTTTTTTAATGAATTTCCAGCAAAATCACCCTTTACTAAATTAGCAGAACTAGAAGATGTTACTTTAAAACACTTAAAAACAAAATACCGTGTAGGTGAAGCTAAATGGGTTGTACAAGATTATGGTTTTTCTAATACTCAGTTACCAACGAATAGACCACTTATGTATGAATCTAAAGATTATTTAAATAATATAGAAACAGAAAGATTAGGTTATACTAGATTAATTCAAAATGATACAGAATTATTACTAGACATTCCGCAGTCATTTAGAAAGTCTGTTAAACAAGATATCAAAACTAAAAAAGAATTATTGCTCGAGGTAGGAAAATTTCAAGGTAGTGGTAAAAAATTTGTTGACTTATATAAAGATAAAGTAAGTTCTACAGCTAAAAAATTAGGTAAGCAGTATAAAACAAAACCTAAGTTTAGTTACATTCTTAATACTAATGAATCTACAGATAAAGCTCAAGACGTATTTAAACGTTGGAAAGATTCTCAAAGATTAGAAGTAGGTGAAATGGATTATGATGACTGGGAAAAAATATATGGAGAATATGCTCAAATACCTAAAAAATTAAAAGTTATATCGTTAGACGTAACACCTAATATGAAAGAACCTATGGCAGTATTTGCTAAAGGAGGATTAGTAAAAGGTAAAGACAATGTACCACAAACTAAAGAAGACCCTGCTGATAGAGTAGACCCTTTTACAGGACTACCTTACTCTGACCAAATGGATAGGTTAGGTTTTAATGAAGGTGGGAATGTTAATTTTTCTTCTGACCCTTTTATTAATAAAATAATAATGGCTGAAAGTTCTGGAAATCCTAATGCTGTTAGTCCTGTAGGTGCTAAAGGTTTAATGCAGATTATGGCAAACACTGCAAAACAACCGGGATTTGGAGTTAAACCTTTTCAAGGAAATAACTTACTTGACCCCAAAGAAAATGTAAGATTTGGTACAGATTATATTTATGCTCTTGAAAAAAAATTAGGTAGTAAAAGAAACGCAGCAGTTGCTTATAATTGGGGATATGGTAAGACTAAAAAATGGTTAGAAGAAGGTGCTGATTTAAATAAACTTCCAAAAGAAACTAGAAATTATATTAAAAAATTAGAACTTGACTAATGATACTTTACACAGAGGCACAACTTGAAAAAGCTTATAATGTTTATAGGCTACACCAACTTACACAAGGCGTAGGTTTTATGGACTTAGAAAGTTTTAGAAAACTATACGAAGATTTAATGGAGCAAATAGTATAATGGGATTTCCTTTTGAAATAGTAACTATGTTAGCTTCTACAGTCTTAGGTGGCTTTATGAGTGTGTGGGCTGAGAGTCGTAAAGCTAAAGCTGAAAATCAAAAGCTACTTATAACACGTGGCGAGTTTGAAATGAAAGCAAAAAAACAATCACTTGACCACGGATTAAAAGATAAAGGTTTTGCATGGACAAGAAGAATAATAGCACTAACATCTGTGTTTGCTATTGTGTTACTGCCTAAACTTGTAGCTGTATATTATCCTGATGTATCTGTTACTGTAGGTTATACTAACTGGAATCCGGGATTTTTATTCTTTAGAGAAGGTAGAGAAGTATTTGAGTGGATAACTTTTCAAGGGCTTGTAATAACGCAATTAGACACCAACTTAGTATCAGCTATTATAGGTATGTACTTTGGTGGTAGTTTAGCTAAAGGTAAGTAATGGGTAACAACAATAACATGAACAATCAAATGGGTGGCTTTAGTGGCGACATGGATAGAAACGAGGTAGAGATTGACCTTAATAAATTTATGGCGTTATTATCTGAGAAGTCAGCTTTAAAAGATAGGATACGTGAGTTAGAAGATGAAAGAAATGACAATCCTTATCAACGATGGATATTTGTAGCTCAAGCTATAGATAGTTGGAGACTTATACCTAGAGCTTTTCTTAGTGTATATATGTATTTATTATACTATGTAGTCTTTTGGTATATGGATTTAGTAGACCCAAGCATGGAGCAATCAGGTTTAATATCTGTTGTTGTAGGAGCAGGAGCAGCTTGGTTTGGTCTTTATACTTCTAGTTCAAAGTCAGGTAAAGACTTCGGTAAAAAGTAAATGAACGCTAATCAGTTTATGGATTTGTTAGAAACTGTAGGTATTCCTGCAGCTTTTGCAGTTGCTGCTGGTTGGATGGTGTGGAAATTATTCCAACATTTAATAGCAGACGTACACAAAAAATTAGACGTGCAACACGGTATGATAGTTGCACTGATAGATAGAGTAAGACAGATGGATAACGATATGATAAGAATAGACTCTATGTGTAGAACAGTATTAGGAGTTCAAGTAGACGTAGATAGAATAGCAAGAGCAGATGGAAAAAAAGACCAAAGAAGAGATTAATACAATAGAGGACATACACCCAATGACACAAATTACAATAGCTTCAATAGTTCAAGTTTGTGTATTAGGTTTTATGTTGTTATCTATGTTAGTAATTGGAAATTTATTTTAAAAGATATGAAATTAGTACCAACATTTAAAAGCAATAAAACTATAAGGAACTGTAAGTTTTGTATGTTCTTTTGGACTATGCTTATTATGTTCTGGTCTGTTGATAGTCTATCAGATGAAGTAGTATTTAAATTTAAAAGCCCTAGCTTTAGTGGTATAGGAACTTCAAGTCATTATCTTACAATACAAAATCAAGAGTTTAATCGTAAAGAAGCCCTTAAAGCAGAGATAAAAGCTTTACAAGACCAAATAGAAAGAGACAAAGAAAATACTACACTTGCAAGATTTATAAGGAATTTAGAGTCTAGAATATATGCACAGTTATCTAGACAGTTAGTAGAAAATTTATTTGGAGAGACACCTTCAGATAATGGCATATTAGAATTAGAAGGCAATACTATAGAGTATAGTGTTGTAGATGGAATAATAACTTTGATTATAACGGACAGTGATGGAAATTCTACAACGATTTCTTTGCCTATCGGTACTTTTACTTTCTAGTTGTGCAGTTCTAAATGAGAATAGTGACTTAGTATTAACTAAAAAAATACAGTCTACTTCTACAATAGAGTTACAATCAGAAGAGTTAAAGAATTTACCACCGGCTAAGAACAAACCAACAATAGCAATATACCCTAATAGTTTTAGAGACTTAACAGGGCAAAGAAAAAGTAACAGTACCTTTGCTTTGTTTAGTACAGCTATTACACAAGCACCTGAAGCTTTTTTAATTAGAGCTTTTAAACATACAGCAGGTGGACAATTTTTTAGAGTTGTAGAAAGAGTAGGTTTAGATGACCTAACAAAAGAAAGACAACTAATTAGAAGCACTCGTCAAGAGTTTGAAGAAGACAAACAAATGAAACCTTTGCTATTTGCAGGGTTACTAGTTCAGGGTGGAGTTGTTAGCTATGAAGCTAACCTCAAATCTGGAGGTGCTGGTGCTAGATATCTAGGAATAGGTTCTAGTAAACAGTACAGAGAAGATGCAGTTACTATATCTTTAAGGTTAGTATCTGTGTCAACTGGTGAAGTACTTACAGAAACATTAGTTTCTAAAAGTATTTTATCAACAAGTATTTCTCAGGATATATTTCGTTTTATTGAAACTGGTACTGAACTAGTAGAAGTAGAAGGTGGTGTTGCTGAGAATGAAAGTGTTTCTATAGCTTTGCAAAAGGCAATAGAGACAGGTGTTTTAAACATAATAAAAATAGGAATAGAGAGAGGCTATTGGGAATATGAATAACAAATTAATACTAACTGCACTAGTGATTATGTCTATAATGACTTATGCAGCGGATAATGAGATATACGTTGAACAATCTGGAGCTACTGCTAATCTTGATTTAGAGCAATTAGGTTCTGCTAATATTATAGGTGGACTAAATTCCGTATCCGGAACTTTAACACCTTTAGATTTAGACGGAACTTCTATGACACTGGACATAAACCAAATAGGTTCTACTAACAGTTTCTTAGGAGATATAACTGCTGATAACTTCACAGGCTTTTTTGAGTTTGATGGAAGTAGTAATGATTTTACTATACAAGTTGACCCTACTAATACATACGGAGCTGATGGTTCAGATGTTAATGTAGATGTAACTGGTACTAGTAATACTTTTACACTTGATTTAGCTACAAGTTCTATGTCTAGTAATACAGATTTAGACTGGATTATTAACGGAGATAGCAATACTATTAATGCTGATATAGATTATGACGGTGCTACTAACTACATGGATATTGATGGGGATTCAAACACTGTAAACTTTGATGGACAGGGATACGCAGGAGGTTACTTCTACCTTGACCAGACAGGTAACAGCAGAACTTTTAATATAAATCAAATGAGTACACTTGATAATGATTGGCTTAAAATATTGTCTACTGGTTCTAGTGGTACTATCTGTGTCATTCAGAACGATGGCGGAACCGCAGTCGGCTGTTGATATAGGTAATATAACAGAACTAAACGGTACAGGCAGGGTTGTAAGGGATAAAACCTTTAACGCTGCCTTATCTTTTAACATAAACAGTTTTGATAATGTCCAAACTTCTAACGGAAGATTGGGTATTACATTTAAAGATGACAGTCAGGTTAGATTGACTGAACATTCTAAATTAATTATTGATGAATTTATCTATGACCCTGACCCATCTAAATCTAAGATGGCTCTACAATTTGCTAGTGGAACTGCAAGGTTTATTACTGGTAAGTTAGCTACAATAGATAAAGAAAATATTCTAATAAAAACTCCTAGTGCTACAATAGGTATACGTGGAACTGATTTCACTGTAACTGTAGACGAACTAGGACGTTCTCTTGTTATTCTTTTACCTAACAACGATGGTCTGCCTAGTGGTGAGATAGTTGTTGCTACAGCTATGGGACAAGTAGTACTTAACAAACCTTATCAAGCTACTACAGTTTCAATGTTTGAATCTGCACCGACTAAACCCGTTATCCTTGACTTAACACTTGAGTTAATTGATAACATGTTAATTGTAAACCCGCCAAAGGAAACCGAAAGTGTACAAGGAGAAAGCAGAAGTAATAGTACTGGTAACATTTTGGATGTTGACTTTTTGGAGTTCGATGATTTAGAAGTAGATTATCTTGCTGAAGATGAGTTAGAATTTACTGAGTTAGATATTAATTATCTTGATGTAAATTTTTTAGAAGACTTGTTAGACATAATAGAAGACGTTAATGAATTAGAACAAACAGAAACTTTACTTAATACATCTATAGATTTAAAAGGTACTCAAGTTGGGTATGATTCTTCTACGCAAATAAATACCTTTCTTACAGATAACCTTATAACTTTTTATAAAACTTTAGAAGACACAATAAGATTAGATTTAGACAAGTCAAATGCTTATACCATTATTATGATACAAAATGGTAAGAGCACACAGATTATAGTTAATGGTGGAGGAGACTCTACTATTAAAATTACACAAGGAGACTAACATGAAGTGGGCAATTACTTTATTAACTCTATTAACTTTACCTCTCCTCTTCAACCTTGCACCATTAGAAGTAATGAGACTCAAAACCTTTGATGCTCTTGTTACAACTCCAGAACCAACTGGATACTTTACAATCCTTAACATAGACGAACAATACCTAGATGAACAAGGTGGATATCCTTTGCCTAGAGAAACACTTGCAAAAATTCACAAAGATATAATGAATGCTGGTGCTTTAGGTGTTGGTTGGGTTATGTTATTTCCACACCCAGATAGATTAGGTGGAGATGATGAGTTCTCTTTAGAGCTTTCAAAGTCTCCTAGTGTTATAGCTATGCCAGAAGTAGCTAACAATAACTATCCACAAACAGTAGGTACAGTAATTAAAGGACCGATAGTTTCGTTACCAAAAGCACAAGGCTTTTTAGAAAACATAGATGTATTAAAACAATCAGCAGGACAAGGTGCTATATCTGCACCAGTAGATGTAGATAACTTAGTAAGGCGTATACCTTTACTACAGCAAACAGACAATGGGTGGGTAGCTTCGTTTGGAACAGAAGTTTTAAAAATACTAGGAGGTGGTCAGACTTATCAGATTGTTACAAATCAGAATGGAATTGAACAGGTTAGAGTAAGAGGTATCCCACCCATCTCTACCGATAGTCTAGGACGTAAATGGATTAGTTGGGTTGACACACCACAGACAACACTAACTGAGATGAATGTTGCAGGTAAGTTTGTATTTGTAGGCTTTACCGCCAAAGGAATAGCTCCTCAACTTGCAACACCTACCGGACTTTTAGAGCCTCATAAAATACAAGCAGCACTCTCTGAAAGTATGTTAATGGACACACCACAAATACCAGACTATAGGTTGTTAGTTGAGTTATTATTATTATGTATCTCAGGCTTACTGACAGCTCTTGTAATAACTTATCTCGGTATAACTAAAGGCGTAGTATCATTCTTAGGAATGTTAGTAGGCGTGGGATATCTTGAATATTATTTTGTTGCTAATAATTTACTTATAGATGTTACATGGAGTATGACATGTATGACACTTATTGCAACTCAACAATTCTATCTAAACTTTAGAACTCAATTTAAATTAAGACAACAAATTAAAAAACAATTTGAACATTACCTTGACCCAAGACAAGTAAAAAGATTACAAGATAATCCAGAGTTGTTAAAGCTAGGTGGTGAAAGGCGTAAGTGTACATTTTTATTTACAGACGTTAGAGGCTTTACAAGTTTATCAGAGAGACTAGAGCCTGAGAAAGTTGCAGAGATAATGAACAAAGCTTTAACTATACAAGCTGATGCAGTAAAGAAACACGGAGGTATGGTTGATAAGTATATTGGTGATGCAATGATGGCTATATTCAATGCACCTATGAACTTAACTGACCACGAAACTAAGGCAATAAAAACAGCTCTTGAAATAAAAAAGAATATGCAAGAAGCAGATTTAGGAATTGAAATTGGTATAGGAATAAATACTGGAGAAGCTGTGATAGGAAATATGGGAAGTGATACACGCTTTGATTATACTGCCATAGGTGATGCTGTTAATTTAGCAGCTAGATTAGAAAGTTCTACAAAAGAAGTTGGAGAGGATATAGTTATAGGACATAGCACAGCTATTAACTCTACTATGCCCACTATATTTTTAGACCCTATTAAAGTTAAAGGTAAAAAAGACGATATAATTATTTATACTATTGAAAGCCTTTAAGTTGTTTCTGTAAGTACTCGTGTACACTACCTAACTTATCCTTACCATGTCTAAGTATAGTTCTTATTAATGGTCTATCATCTTGAGGTATAACATCATCTACCATATTTTCAGGTAGCATACTAAACTCTGTAACTATTTTATTATCTCTCGTTAGTAAAACTTTGAAGCTTATCAAGTTAGCTTCTTCTTTGTTAGTCATTGGATTCCTTTAAATTTGTAAAGTTAATAGCATCCTGTCTGCCCCTTAGTCCTGCCTTCATATAAGTAGTAGCTCTGCCCTCAAAGAAATTCTGGTGCTCTACTCCTGTTACTTCATCAATCCAACCAAGAGGATTTTCTCTTTGGTCGTAATTAGTTTTAAGTCCTAGTTGAAGTAATCTTCTATCAGCTATGTATCTATTGTAGGCATACATATCTTTTTTAGTTAGTCCTTCTATATCTCCCATATCAAACACTAAGTCTAAGAACTTATCTTCAAGCTCTACCATGTGTCTACATATTTGATATAGCTCTGCTTTAAAATCATCTGTCCATATCTCTATGTTCTCTTTGATAAATTCTCTAAACAACTTGGTCATAGCTTCAACATGCATAGACTCATCACGGATAGAGTAAGTAACTATCTGTCCCATGCCCTTCATCTTACCAAACCTAGGAAAGTTAAGTAGAATAGCAAAGCTACTAAACAACTGTAGTCCTTCTGTAAAAGCCGAGTAAACTGCTAGGGTTTTAGCAATGCTTTGTTTATTAGCCTTAGTAGGTTTAAACTCTCCAACATAGTCGTGCTTGTCTGACATCTCTTCATACTCTGCAAAAGCTTTGTACTCTATCTCAGGCATACCAACTGTATCAAGTAGTAAACTGTAAGCGTGTTGATGTATTGATTCCATGTTAGCAAAAGAACCCATCATCATTCTTGCTTCAGGTTTTCTAAAGATGGGCATATACTTATCTATATATCCTGCACCTACATCTACATCAGACTGTGTAAACAATCTAAATATTTGAGTAAGTAAATTCTTTTCAATATCTGTAAGTTCTTGCCAATCTTTTACATCTGTATGTAACGGTACAGATTCAGGCATCCAATGCATTTGATTTTGTAATACATAGTAATCAAACATCCATGGATATTCAAACGGTTTATAGTAATCTCTGGTTTTTAATAAGCTCATAAACATCTCCTTCTAATAGTTTTAAGTATTCTGTTGCTTCTACATATTCTCTAAATAATTTATCTACAGACGCAACCAAGTCAGGATGGTCTGCTACAGCTATAGCATCACTAAAATATAATCTTAAATTTGCTCTAGCCTCTTGTTGTTTTGCTTCATACTTTAATTTTAAAGCTTTGTATAATTCTTCTTTCATATGTCATCCTTGTTTTTTGGTAAATATACTATTATTAATGAATTACATTTAGGACAACTTAAGTTAGTCTCCATAACATATTCTTCATCTTCTTTTTCTTTTATGTCGTGGTCTCCGCCCCATATTAATTGTGTGTTACAGTGCCAACAGTTCACGACTATCCCTCACATGCGATACATTCTGTATCTTCTAAATTTATTCTTGGTACTTTAACATTGACGTTCTCTACTGTACGAGCAGCATTAGAACGGAAATAGTAAAGCGATTTAAGTTTGTTCATACCATACCAATGTACATCATTAACATACTGCATGTAATCATCGTGTACGTCTTGAGGCTCTGTAGCCTTTGGTAAAGTAAAGAACAGATTAACTGATTGTGCTTGACACACAAACTGTTGTCTTTGATAAGCATGTTCTACTATCCAGATTTGATTTATCTCATTAGCAGTTTTAAATATTTCTTTTTCATCATCGTTAAGTATATCTAAGTGTTGTACTGAACCATCACTACCTGATATATCTTTCCACATAGCCTCTAACTCTTTACCTTTAACACCTTTAGATTTTAAAAGCTTTTCTAAGTATTTATTTTTAACTTGGTAACTGCCGGATAAAGTTTTGTGAGTATAGCAGTTAGCCCTGTAAGGCTCAATACTAGGAGAAGTCCCACTACAGATGATACCACTACTAGCATTAGGAGCAATAGCAAGGAGATTAGCATTCCGCCTACCACTCCCATGAATATCAGGAGCCTCACCCCTTTCAATAGCCAACTCTTTAGTTGCATCGTCTGCTCTGGATTTGATGTAAGTAAACGCTTTGTGGTTGAAACCAGTTGCAAAAATACCTTCGAAAGGTATGCTCCTAGATTGTAAATAAGCATGAAAACCCATAGCACCAAGACCGAGACTCCGTTCCCTATACGCTGAGTAGGCAGACTTTGTATACCCCTCTTGACCTTCTTTAACATATTTTTGAAAGCGTTTAAAATTTGCACTATATTCTCCTAACTGTGTTGTATCTATTGCGTTGTCAATGTAGTGTTGTAATACATTATCAAGCATTGTTATTAAATCTGATATAAACATATCATCCTTTGACCATTTATCAAAGTGTTCTAAATTAACAGACGATAAACAACATACTGCTGTACGTTCTTCATCTGTTGGTAGTGTTATCTCAGAACATAAATTACTTTGTCTGATTTTTAACCCTAAATCTTTTTGTCCTTTTGGTAGTGCTTCGTTACATGTATCTATGTTTACCATATAAGGTTCACCTGTTTCTGCCCTAGCATTTATTATCTGCCACCATAAATCTCTTGCGTTAATTACACGTACAGCTTCGTTAGTCTTAGGGTCTATTAGTCTCCAGTCTTCATCGTTTTCTACAGCTTGTAAAAAAGCATTAGTAATGTTTATACCGTTATGAAGATTAAGATTCTTTCTATTAATATCACCACCAGATTCTTTACGCATGTTAATAAACTCTTCAATCTCCGGATGACTTATATCCATATAAGCAGCATAGCTTCCTCGTCTTGTAGTGCCTTGATTAAAAGCTAGCATTTGAGAATCAACTACATGCATGAAAGGAATTGAACCAGTAGAACGACTGCCATGAGTAGTAGATATACCGTTACTTCTAACATCTCCCCAATATCCACCAATGCCTCCACCCGAACTTGCGAGCCAAATATTTTCGTCATAATGAGCAGATAACCCACTACGACTATCAGGAACGTAATTAAGGAAACAGCTGATAGGAAGCCCACGAGTGGTTCCTCCGTTACTAAGTATAGGAGTGCTAAACATGAACCAACGAGAGGAACTGTAGTCATAAAGTCTTTGAGCAAGTTCAAAGTTTGTCTCACCTTTGAAGGTGGCTCCGAAGACGGAGGCTCTTGCGAGTGCTTCTTGTGCATGTGTTTCGTTCTCCCAGAAATATCTATCTCTTAATGTATCAATACTAAATTTATCAAATTGTTTTTCTTTTCCATAATCTATTTCAATTCCTAAATAAGGTTTTTTCCCTATTTTATCTTCAACCATTATTTTTCTCCTCGTCTAACACGTGCATAGTTATGATAGCGTAGTGTATTATTTTTAGTAGTTCTTTTTTTTTGTTATCTTTCTTACCAAATCTCATAGCATATTTCATTATATTACCAATACCAAAACTCTCTCCGTGTCCTGCATCAATAATCATATCTGTTGCTTGATATTTACCGTTACCATAATGGGCTTCGTAAGTTCTATCTATATAAGTTTTTATTTCTTTTAACACTTGGTCTTCGTTAAATTTATATTTCATTTCCTCCATTCCTTCGGTAATGTTTCTTCACTATACCATGTAAAGTTATTAGTTTCTGCCCACTCAGCATGAGTTCTTTTAGTTCCGTCTTTTCTTTTTTTAGCCTGTGGCATAGGTGCATATGGTTTTTGAAATAAAAATACTAATTCATAATCTTCAACCTTTTCATCAAAAGCTTCTCTTATCCATATGTATTTACTATACTCTGCGTAATCCCAAAACCTACCTTTAGCTTCAAGTAAAATAGTTTTACCATCTATTGTCTTAACAAAGTCAGGTTCGTATTTATGTTTAACCACATAATCAATGTTATCCCAATGATGTTTCCAATCTTGAAGTATTGTTTCATGTAGAACATGTTCCCATAAACTATCGTAACCTTTAGGTACATTAGTTTTTTTAGGTCTTGCTTTTCTTGGTACTCTTTTAACCATTTAGTTCTTCCAAAGTTATATCAGGATTTCTTTTGACCTGTTTATAAAACCATCGAAGACTATAAGCACTTATCATAAATTTATTGTTAGCAAATATATGTGTTTGTTCTGGTAAAAATTCATGTAAGTTTTTTTTAGTAATTTTATTAGCATCTTCACCATCTGGAACCATAGTTCTTATCCACTCTATTAACAATCTTTCTGCTTTGCGTCTTAAACTTTTAGATTTTTTTTGGTTCATAATTTTTTACAAGTTTCCAATAAGTTAAAATACTATTAAACATTTCTGTATGTTTAGTTTGAGATTCTTTATCCCATATATGACAAGCTATAAGTTCTGTGTCTTCTCTATCAACAAAGATAGATACTCTTTCAACATCCTCAAAGCCACAACCTTGTGCGTAAGCAGACAACTGCATACCGTGTTCATCATATACTAATTTAGATGGGTCTTTACCTTCTAAGTTATCTTTAGTTTTAAAGTCTACAAAGATACCAGACTTAGAATATAAATCTATCTTACCACCATAACCTAAGTCAGCACAAAAAGAATCTTCAGCTATCCACTCTTCGTTAGGAAAGTTATCTTCTAACCAAGCTTTAATTATCTCGTAAGTTTTACTAGTGCCTTCACCAAGAAAACCACGTTCAATCATGGCGTGAATCTTTGTACCTTTTTCTGCCGCTTCTTGACCAATCCTTTTAGAATCTTGTTTACATCTGTATGCAAACTCTTCAATAGTTTCTAAAGAATCTTTCTCTAAAGTAAGAGCAGAGTTAAGTGCTTGATTAATTTTCCAATTCTCTAGTTGAGGCTTGGCTATCATACTAAGAATAGTAGTTACTGAAGGTACTAACTGTTCCTTTCTTGCATCTCTAAGAGTAGTGTTTCTTTCTTTACCGTTAGCACCAACGATAGTATACATTGGTTCGCCTTCTTGCGTATACCAATGACCAGATTCCGACTTAAATTTATTAGCCGACAGTTTATTATATACTTCTTGACTAGAACTGTCAAGTGTTTTAGTCTTCTTTTTTATTTTCTTTTCCATCTTCTGAGTCCTTAAATGCTTTTATTACATCTGATGAGAATAATTTCTGTAGATTTACAAGAAACATTTTGCTTGCGTTATGGTCTCCACCTGATACAGTTTTAAAAGTATCAAGCTTATCCACTATAGTTCTTAGTACATCTGTTTTAAATACAAGAGTACAAAACTCATTGTCTCCTACACATAAGTTATGAAACCAATAGTCTGATTCAGTTGCTCTGATACCAGATGGTTTGTTCCATGACTCATACTCTATACATATGTTACCTGTCTTCATCCACATTCCACGTTCTGATTTAACTTCTATCTTCTTTCCTTCTAACATGTCTCTAACTTTATCTTCTCTTATCTCACCATATGATAAGTCAAGGTCAAATTTCTTTTGGTCTTTCTTAGAGGGTTTTACTTTCTCTTGGTCTTTCTTAGTGGGTTTCACTCCAGTTATCTCCTATCTTGTATTCGCCATCAAGGGGACAACGAAGATTAAAATGTTCACCTGCTTCTATTATAGAGGTAACAGCTAGGCTACCTACACGCATAGCTCTACACTTAGGAACTTCTATCTGCCACTCATCGTGAATGTTAGCTACAAATTTATGAGGTACAGTTCCTAAAGCTAATCTTTCTGAAAGAATAACTAATGCTTGTTTCATTATAATAGCACCTGCTCCCTGAAGCAAGGTGTTTAAAGCTGAATGTTGATTACGAACATAAAGCTTTCTACCGTCTAGTCCTTTGAGATAACCTTTTGCAGATGCTCTTTGTACTCTGTCTCTAAGAGATTTGAATGTAGGTTTATTATCAAAGAAATATTGTCTAGCTCTTTTACCATCTGCTGTAGTTCCTCCAACCACGTTCCCAAGTTTTTCATCTCCTGCTCCGTACATGAGTGCATAGATGAATGTCTTTGCCTTATCTCTAGATTCAAGCTTTGCAAGTTCTTGATTAGAGGTGTGTATATCTCCGTTAATGATTTCATTAGTGTACTCCTCGTCATTCATATAATGAGCTAACATTCTAATCTCAAGACCAGAAGCATCAACTCCAAGTAAAACATTACCATCTTCAACAGTCCAACAAGCTCGGCATTCTTTACCGTAAGGATTGTGAGAGCTAGGAACTTGTGCCATGTTAGGATTTCTATGAGTCATCCTGCCTGTGATAGCACCGTTAGGTATAACAAAGCCATGCACCCTTCCATCTTCTTCAGTAGCATCAATCCAAGAATCAATCTGGGCTATACGCTTTTGAAGTAAAAGAAACTGTGCTATTAAGTTAGCTTCGTGTATGTGTGTGATTGCAGATAAAGTTTTCTCATCTACTATTGGTTGACCTGTTGGTGTAAATCTTTCAGGCTTCCAACCAAAGTCAATAAGATATTCTCCTATTTGTTTACGACTACCTAGATTAAACTCTTGTAAAGACTGTCGCATGAAGGGGTCTGTGTTGTTAGTTGTTATACATCTATCGTACTCATCATCAGTAAGACCACGCTTAGATAGTTCACCATCTTTCTTTATGTAAGGTGTAACTAACTTATCATCAACCCATTTAGGTTTGAATGTATTATGTACTTCATCTTCTATTGCTTGTTTCTTTTCTCTAAGTTCAGCAAGTAAAAGTAAAGCATGTTGAGTATCAAACTTAAATCCGTTGACCTCTTGTTGTTTAATTATCTCTGCAACCTTTTGTTCTAGTTTTATACAACCTTTATCAAACCCTTTACTTTCTTTTCTTAACTCCTTAAAAACTTCTAAATTAAGTTCAACATCACGAATACAATAGTTCATCATGTCTTGTGAATAATTAAGATAGTCTGAGAAATCTATTTTATGATAGCCAAGTTTGTATCCCCACTTCTCTAAGCTATGTCCGCCTTCTCTTGCCGGATTAAATAACCTAGATAAAACAAGCGTATCTATTACTGGAATTTTAGAAAGGTCTACATTACTGAACTTGTGTACCATAGGTATATCAAATCCAATAATGTTATGACCTATCAAAGTATCTGCTGTTGCTAGAAACTCGTAACCTGCTTGTAAATTAACAGGAGAAAATAAAAAAACCTCCTGAGTATCTACATCTTTAGCAACGATACAATGTATCTTAGTTGCTTTCAGGTCATCTGTTTCTATATCAAATACTAACTGCACTAAAAAGCCTCATCTAAACTACCGTCAAATTCTATATCATTATCAGAGAGTTCAGAGAGTCTTCCTGTTTCGCTATCATAGATAACTCTACATGCCATGCCTACATCACCGGTGTATCTAGACTTAAGTATTCTAAGCTTAGTTGTTCTAGCTTCGTCTTCATCATCTGATTGTTGATTTCTTTCTAATGCTATAACACAATCAGATAGCTGTCCAATACTATTTGAGCCACGAAGATGAGATAAAGAAACCTCTATACCATTCTCGTGTCCTTTATTACCATCAACTCTACGTAGGTGTGAAACTAAAATGATACCTGCACCTGTCTCTTCTACCAAACTTCTAAGTCTAGTCATAATAGAATCAATGGCTCGTCTCTCATCTCCTTCATGTACAGCACTAACTAACATGTGTAGATGGTCTACTACTACCCACTTACAATCACATCCTATAATCATAAATCTAAGTTTAGTAAAGATATCATCAATATCATTTGTTCCAAAGTGTGAATGTACCCATACTCTATTCTTGTTATCACCGTCATAAAGTATATCAAACATTTTATCTAGTTCTTCTTTAGAAAACCTATCTCTTATTTGGTCTACATATAACCTAGCGTTAGCTTCAATGGATAAGATACCATCAATGGTACGTCTCCAATCTTCTTCTAAAGCTATGATACCTACGTTATCGTTGGTACTTTTAATAAGATGATGTTCAAGTTCTCTAGTTACACTAGACTTTCCAAGCCCTGTACCACCTGTAAGTGTTACAAGTTCTCCTTGTCTAAGTCCGTATAGCTTCTTGTTTAATCCTTCATAAGGATAAGGGACACTCTCTTTTCTTTCTCTGTTGTGGAACTTCTCTCGTTGTTCTGAAACATTTATAACACCAGAAGGTGTATAAACTTTTGATGCCCACCAAGCTTCAACAAATTCTTTATGTCTGTTGGAACGGAGCATATCGTTGGGGTCTTTGTAACCATGTGGTAGTGTCAGTATCTTAGCTTTACTAGGTTTAAATAGTCTAGCTACTTTAATAGATGCTTCTTTACCTGCCTTGTCATTATCAAATGCAATGATTACATTCTCAAACTCTTCAAAGAACTCAAGGCTTTCTTTTACATCACGTACTGCACCTTGTGCCCCACGCTTTATGGATACTACTGCCCACTTAGAACCTAAAAGTTCATAAGCAGACATAGCATCACATTCCCCTTCTACAATAGTGACATATTTGCCACCCTTAAATAACTGTTGACCAAACAAACCTGTATCGTTGTAAGTTCCAGAAACAAAAAAGTCTTTGGCTTTTACGTTACGATATTTGGTAGCTGATAACTCATGCCCATTATAATATGGGTACAAATGCTTAACTACATTTCCTTGTAGGTCATGTACGCATTTAACTCCATACTTAGTAGCAGTTGCTTGAGATATTTTCCTATCTGTAAGAGGTGAAAATTTCCCTTCGTCTACCATATCAGGTTGTTTAGTCGGTGTTGTTGTTGCTGTTTGCATATCTTTTCCTTCACAAGCATTGGTATAACTTGGCATAAACTCACCACAACTAAAACACTTTGCTGAATCATCTTCGTTGATTCCAACAGCATCGCTACTGTCACAAAGTGGACAAGGTTGATGTAGTTTATCCCACGTCTTATCCATGTGAGCCCTCACTAGGTATTAAGACTCGTCTTCTGAGTCTGTTTCTTCAGCTACTTCTTCTGCTTCCCCTTCAGGCTCTTCGCCTTCTGGTGTTTCTACTACAGCTTCTTCAGCATTTTGTAGTAGTTGTTCAAGATTATTTTGATGCGTACCGGAAGCAAAGTTAAGTGCTTCCATAATAACATTAAGCGTTCCAATCTTACTGATAGATATATCAGCGTTGGCTCTAGCTTGAGCATCTTCAATCATAGTAGTATCGTATACTACCTGTCCATCTTCTCTCGTAATAGTAATAATCATTATTAAAATTCCTCGTTATCATCTGAGCTACTCTCAGAGTATTCAATTAAATCAGTAACCTTTACTGCTATTAACTCAGCAAACGTACCATACTTTCCTGTGTAAGGTTTAATCTTCACAGTAACACCAGAGCCATTGCCAACACTAACGTCCATATCATTACCTTCACCGTCAAGTAATTTAGGAGCAGAGTTAGTTGTCCCATCATGCTTCTCTACTTTTCTAGAGAAAGAGAATGCCGGTTCATCATACTTGGCTTGACCATCTCTGGTTCTAACCCTTGATAACCCAAGACCCTCTAATCTACTAGCAGTATCTTCATCAGTCAACACCACTATTCCATACTTATGTGGTTCAAACTTAGTGTTTGGTGTGCTGACATTAGCCCACATAGCTTTTCCTTCTACATACTCATACATATATTGTTACCTCCAAAGGTTTAGTTGTTGTATTAAGTTTAAAGATTGTATCACTTTTTATTTTTAGTAGCAAGTCTTTTTGCTCTACGTCTTGCATTATTTCTATCCCTTGTAAATTGAATAGAGCTTTGCAAGTCTTCCCATAACTCATCAAGTGCTTGTTGTTTTTGTTCTTTGTTAAGTCTTGATGTAATTTTTAAATCTGATTTCTTAGGTATCCAAGTTTCCCAGTAAGCTTTGTTCATGTCTTTCCATGTCCAAGCTATCTCTTTGTCTAGTGTTGTTGATTTAAAGTATAGTTTCATAATAACCCTCGTACTAAAAGAGGCACTTTAGAGTGATGCCTAGCACTCGAACATTATCTTTTATAGACACCGAACGACTGTCTGCAAATTGTGGCTTTGTTATGATGTGGTTTCCAATTAAACATTAAACATCTTTAAGTCTGTACAAACCCCCACGCAATGTGGAAAAATCAGACACTTAGTGTGTTGGACGATGGGTACTAGCACTCATTCCAACCTTCATCTTACGACCTCCTTCGTCACTCCATATCCCCGAATTTAATCTAGGATTTATAATGGCTCAGACTTCAGGATTTTACAGTAAGCTCATCTTACACTAAATCTTTTAAAATCAGTCTGGTTTTAGTGGCACTAGACCAGTAACTAGCACGATTAAATCGTATGTCTTTAGGTTCAGGAAGGTTAGTTGAGGGCTACACCTTTTGACATACCTTTGAAAACACTTGGTTATTAAACCACCCTCATAAATTTTTGTCAAGTAATATCTCTTCTATTGTTATAATACTTTCGTCAAGTAGTTTAACATAGAAGTGTTGGTCTTTAGCCCACCTTGTTTCGTATGCAATCTTGTTATCATATAGTGCTTCGTTGTTCTTAGCTACCCATATATCAAACATCCTATACTCATCAGGCGTTAGCTTTGTAAAATCTTTTTCTCCTTCTCCTACTTTATACATATAAAACACTCATTACTAAATTAATTATACCTGTTAATAAAACAAATGTTGCTATTGCATTTAACATTATAATAGCTCTATCGTTCCACATAAATCCTACGCAAGTCCATAAGCTACAACCTATAAAACTTAGAACTAAATCTATTTCTGGGAACTGTTGCGTTGACCTAAAACAGATACCAAGTATTATAAATAAACTTGCAACCCATTTCAAATACCAATCTTTTGTTTTTTTATTTACTGTTGTGCTTTTCATTAAACCTTTTCTCGCTATCTATTAGTATTAATATCAAACCTGTTAAACATAACAGCACAAAGAAACCTATAAATGTATATCCAATTATTTCTCCTATCATCTTATACCTCTATTGCAAATGGTAAACTGCAATCTTTAACATCATTATCTTTTGTCAAAGACTTGTCAAGATATTTAACTACAGCTTTAGTTAGTTTACTGTTTAATCTTTTAGAGAACTCTACATTTACAATCTCTTGATTTTGTATATCAAAAGCTACACTAAACCTAGTGTCTCTACTAAAAGATATCTTACTTATAAAGCTTCCAAAGTCCACAGACCTATCAGGACTAGGGCATGCGTAAACTATAGGCTCTACTACAGGCTCTTCAATAACCTCTGGCTCTGGCTCTTCTACTACAACTACAGGAACTTCAATAGGTTCAGGCACTTTACCCAAAGCAATCTCACCTGTTAGCACTCCAAAGCCACCTGTCGCTGAGTACTCTTCTCTAACATCTAACAACTCTTGTCCTTGTACTTCTTGTGTGTCTTGTATTCTTTCAAGCCTACTCATTAACATAGTATCAGTTGTTCCAAGCTCATCTAACACAAGCAGAGTTTCCCTTATCTGCTCTAAGTTCATACTGGTATCAGCTTCATAGAAACTTAATGCGTTATCAATAGCATTGTAATTATCAAACAAAGCATCTATCTTATTAGCTACTGTTGATTGTTCTTGTTTAAGTTTGTACATCTGTCTACTAAGATTTTTCATTTCGTTGTCGTTACTAATTACTGTGTAACAAGACAAAGCAAATGTCCCTACCACTAACATACCTATCATTATAGTTTGTTTATTCATAAGTTACCTTCTCCTTTTTTCTTTTGTCGTTATATTTTACAACTCTTCTACCACTCTTGTAGCCTGTAATTTCTTTAATCCATTTACCATTCTCATAGCTAACTTCTATAAAGCTTATATCTTTATCAAGTTGTTCTTGTTCTAGTTTTATTTTTTGTAGTTCTACTACATCATTATATTGTGTCATATTATTTTATTATATTTTTAAAAGAATATATAAATAAATTAAAGATAATTTTTATATATGTTTTAAACTTTAAAAGTATTTTACTCCTATTTTAAATCTTGTCAAGTGAAAATTACTAATTAATTCTAAGCCTTTCTAAGGGCTTGTTATTAATGGTTAGTACCTGTGTGTTCATTACTTAAAGAACTGCTTACCATCACGCTTATATGTCCTTCTATCCTATCATTTATGTATTGTTCTGTGATAGTATCTTTGTTCTCAAAAGTTTCTAAGTCTCTGTATATTTTATCTACTAATAAAAGGAACTTTTGTTTGGTTAGTCTTCTAAGAAATGGGAAACCACTAGCACATATATCTTCTAGTTTTGTGTATAATTTTTTATTCATTTTATAACTCCTTTATCTCTAAAACTTCTTCATCTTCAAAACCATAGTCAAGACCATTACCTGTTTGCAATTCTTCACTAGGGTCATAACTTCCCATAGCTACAAAATCTTTAGCTTCTTGTTCATCTTTTGCATCAACTATTATTTCAGAATAGCCTATCCATTTTGTATATACTTTGTATGTTTTCATTAGTTTAATCCCTCTACTTTATCCCAAGAGTCTGTTAATATATTCTCTCTTACTGCCCACTTATAGTCAACATCTCTTTCGTTTCCTTGAAATACTTTTACATCTCCGTTCTTTAGTTCGATTGTAATCTCTCCATACTTTACCGAGTAATCTTTTATATCTTCCCACTCAATACCTAGTTCTTCTAAATCAAACTCTATCGTTGCTTCATAGACACATTCTATAAATTTTGGTTTATCGCTATCAACATTCATCATCTACCTCGCTTGATAAATATAAACGTCCCACTTAACAGCTTTATCCAATGGACAAAAGGGTATCGTTCTTTGGTTATAGTCTGGGTTCTTACGTCCCCACCTACCTTGACATTTGACATAGTGTTTCTTGGTACTGTGCTTGTTCAACAGACTAACACTTTGTCTAACCTGTTGAAGTTTGTTAAGTTGTTCTAGCACCTCATCACTATTCTTTTCTACACTCATTACATATGTTTTAGTTCTCATAGCTTACGCCCTCCTCTATATCGTTAATTATATCGGTCATCATGTCGTCATTAAACCAAATAAACTTACGATTTGTTTTATTACAAACTAAATACTTAATAGTATCTAGCCCTTGTTCTTTATAGACTATCCTTAAAAGTCTTGTCAATAATCCTATCTCGTCTAGCTTATCCATAACGTCTAGCTTTTCGAAATAGTATTCGTTGTATGTTCTACTCATTTTCTTTTACCTCCTCAAATTCTATATCAGTTATCTCATTGTCTTCTAATATAATATTATGTTCTTCATAAAAAGATTGTTTAACTCTTTCTACATATTCTTCTTTTGTTTCACACTCCATACCCATATCAAAAACTGAATAGGTTATTGTACTTGTAAATGCTTTCATATCTTATCCCTCCATATTTAAATTATATACATCTTCCATAGCTAGTCTATCGCATATAGTTTCTACCTGTCCAATGTCTTTTATATCCTTACACAATACATCATAGTAGTGTTGCCACCTCTCGTCATAGTAATCGTGTATCCATTTGTTATCTGTACTCACCCTTTATACCTCCTTAATAATACTTGTTCTACACCCATCTCAACAGCTACCCACTCATCATAGAATAGCTTAACCTTCTTCATCTTCTCATATTTTTTAACTGTCATAGTCCTATACTCGTAGAAGTCTTTGTGCATTGGTCTCGCTTTAGTTATCTTCATCTGATACCTCCTCTATTAATACTTCTGTATCTTCTCCATTAATAAGCCAATCTAAAATAAAATCATCTTTAATTATTCTTTCTTCTTTCATCTAACACCTCCACAACTGATTCAGCTTCTACTTCTGTGCTGTGTGCGTCTAAGGAATTTACACCCCAACTTTCACCTTTTTCCATAGCTTCTTCTTCACTATCAGCTTCTATATCTATATAGTGTTTTTCTCTCACTATTAATTTTACTGTATATAGTTTCATCTACGCCACCCCCTTTTTAAATGTATTAGTCATATCATCAAAAGACATTCCATGATTTCTAAATTTCAGTTCATCTTGTATCATTTTTTGACTGTCTTTATCTTGAAATCTAGCCATGTTTAACATTCTCATTAAGTTAGTTGTTGATACATCTGTTATGTTATTATATTTCATATTCTTATAGCCCTCTTTAGCTATCTATTTATTTGATACCTATAAATTTATAATAGCTGTCAAGATAAATCAACAACTATTTTAATTTTATTTTAAAGATAATGCTTTACATCTCACCTCTTATATGCTAAGTATTCTTACCGCTGTATATTCATACAGTAAAATAGAGCTTAGACTTTTTAGATACTCAGATATCACTTTGCCCAACTATTCAACACAAAGGCTCTCATTGAGTCCGATAAATTCTAGTGATAGTCTATTATAAATTATTTGTATATCTTGTCAGGGCTTGTAGAGTTTTAAAAAAAAGATGTTGCATTTTATATTTTTATGTGTTTATATAATAAAAGAATTTTAAATAACAACCTTTAGGAGGGTTAAAAATGGAAACATTAACAGAGATACAAGCTCAAAATGAGTTAGAATTTAAAAGAAATAAACAAAATGTTTATATGAGATTAACGGGTAATAATAAATATTATTATGCTAACCAATGCCAAAAGTTTATAAATTACATTTTAGAAAATGGTTTTTATAATCACAAACCAAAAGATATTAAAAGCGTATCAATAGTTAATTCTACGCATTATGGAGCAAGTATAAACGCTAGGCTTTTAAGTGGTGGAGAAACTCACATTAAAACATTTAATAATAAAAATGAAATGTTAGGTTTTATATGTGGCTTTAATTTTAAAGAGGTGGCATAAATGAGTTATATATATGATGACTTTGGAAACATAAAAGATAATTGTAGTTATGTAATACCAACAAGCAAACCAATAAATATCAGAGGTCAAAGGTCAGACGCTAATTGGTCAATTAAATGTGTATTAGCTAAAAATATAAATACAAATGTTAGTTGTGTATTTTGGACTAAAAAACAAGCATTACAATTTTTAAAAGATGGTGTTTATTTTTGTGAATATACAAAAGAAAAACTTTATGAAATTGTGAAGTAAAATAAAACCCTAAAAAACTTTTAATAGTTTTATACCCTCTTATATAGAGGGTTTTTTTTGTGTGTTGCATTTTAAAACATTTTAGCGTTATAATAGGGTCAGTTAATAAAAAACCTTTAGGAGGGTTAAACAATGAATAATTTAATAACAATAAAAAATGTAGTTTGTGTAGGCAATCTTAAAAATGCAGATTGTGTTTTAGTTTCTACTTGTGAAGATAGTTTTACTATCTCACCCAAAAGCACATGGGACAGCTACAGTAAACCATATATTAAAAGATGATGAGTATATGCAACAATTAGCCAAAAATGGCGAACTACAATTAGAGGTGGCTTAATTATGAATAAACAAGAATATGTAAAAGTAGCTGTTTTTGATGCTGGTATGTTTGGCAATAGATATCATACATATATTTTTAATAATAAATTATTTAGAGGTAAAGGTTATCAATCTTACGGGTGGTCTGATTTCAATTATGAGCCTAAGACAGATAAAGTTTTAATTGATGATATTTCTAATATTGATTTAGAGGAATTAAAAAAGATTTATAAATAATCCTTAATCACTAACTAAACTAAATAGTCTTTCAGACTAAACAAGCCCTACTTAATCGTGGGGGTTTTTTTTGCCTCGCCATTTCTTCTGGAATACATCATTCAAACTTATAACAATATATAACCTATATTAATTATGTTCTCTATTGGCTTGTAATGTGTTAGCCAATGCAAACATATTAACAAAACTTTTAAAGTCTTTATATGGCTTGTGTGTGGCTTGTGTGAAGTTTTAAAAGTTTATGAAGTGTTAGGAAATACAAATATCCCACACTTTACACATTCCCCAAGCTTCATAAACTAGCTAAAAGTATGACACTTTTCAGCTGAGTATGACACTTTCAAAGCTTGTAAAGTTATCCACAGCTTATTAACAAGCTTTCAAAGTTGGACAAGTGTTGCCATTTATCAAGGCTTTGCGAGGGTGGGCAGTGTGCCACGCCCCCTACCCCCATATATATATAAATCTTATACATTTCTACCCAATATGGTTATAAACCAGATATGCCGCATCTTCTAAAACTCCACACACTTGTATAGCTTTACAGGACGTAAAAGTGGGTAGGTTTTGAGGGGGTTATATTGGGTATTTAAACTGGGGGAACCGTTACACTCATTATACACATATATTTCACATCTGTCAAGACCTTTTTTAAAATAAGTTATATTTTATCTAAAAGACTTGACAAACTGGTAAATGTTGTATATAATAATAGCATGACTTATCTGCCAGAGAAAAAACGTAACCTTACTGAGAAGCAAGAAGCTTTCTTAGATAACCTTGTTGAAACTGGGGGAGATTTCAAAAAGTCAGCGGAACTTGCAGGATATTCAGGTAATCACTATCAAATCTTAAAATCATTGAAAAACGAAGTAGTGGATTTAGCCTCAGACGTACTTGCAAGGGAAGCCCCTACTGCAGCTTTTAAGCTTATAGAGATTATGAAATCTAATAAGCCGGTTCCACAAGCGAACAATAAGTTACAAGCTGCACAAACGATACTAGATAGAGCCGGAGTTGTTAAAACTGATAAGTTAGATGTTAATCATAACGTAAGTGGCGGAATATTTATATTACCAGAAAAACATACGATTGACATAACAGCAGAGCAAGGTGACTATGAGGAAGTATCAGAATAAGTTATCAGAATTTTTAAGTAACTTACTAGATAAGTTTTTTGAAGTATCCTTTCAAAGGACAGCAGATAAACTGATGCGTAAAAATAAATGAAAATATGGATAACAGAATATATAAATGGTAGTCCGGGTGTTTTGATTGGACCTTACATTAAAGCAGAGACTATGTCAGAGGCTAGTAGAATAGCTATAGAACATGGTTTGTTTGTTATAGGTGAGATACACGAGTTAGAACACACAACTACAGAAGCAGATAGGATAGTACATTAATTATGCCAGCTAAAAAAGATTCAAGATTAACACGAGCAGGAGTCTCAGGGTTCAACAAACCTAAACGTACTCCAAAACATCCAAAGAAGTCACACGTTGTTGTGGCTAAAGAGGGTAATAAAATCAAAACTATTAGATTTGGCGAACAAGGTGCTAAGACAGCAGGTAAACCTAAAGCAGGTGAGTCTGCTAGAACGAAAGCAAAAAGAAAGTCTTTTAAAGCAAGACACGGTAAAAATATTAAAAAGGGTAAAATGTCAGCAGCCTACTGGGCTGACAAGGTTAAGTGGTAGTCAAATAGAATATGCCACAAATAGGAACAGACGATAATAAAAACGCAGTCTCTTTACGTAGAAGTATCTACAAAACAAGTGACGGTGGTAAAGGTTCTAAACCTAGAATAAACATTCACTCTAAGCAATATCAAGATAATTGGGAGAAAATTTTTGGCAACAAAAAGAAAAACGAAAAGTAAATCTACAGTCAACAAAGCTGGGAATTACACCAAGCCGAGTATGCGTAAGAGACTTTTCGAGAAGATTAAATCCGGTACCAAAGGTGGTAAAGCCGGTCAATGGTCTGCTCGAAAAGCCCAGCTTTTAGCAAAAGAATATAAATCCAAAGGAGGAGGTTATAAGTAACATGGGCGAAAGAATAAAGATTATGTTAGTAAAATTAATGGATGCTGGTAAGCAAGAATACAGAAGATTATTTAAAAAGTGTTTAACAACAAAACCAAAAAACAATGCCAAAAGCAAAAAGTCAAAAAAGTCTAGATAAGTGGACTAAACAAAAGTGGAGAACTGCCAGTGGGAAGAAGTCTTCTAAAACTGGAGAAGTCTACGCACCTGCTAAGACTATAGCAAAGCTTAAGTCTACTGCAGCAGGTCGTAAAAAACTTGCAGCTGCCAATAAAAAGAAAAGAGCAGCTACTAAAAAAGGTAAGCAACATGCTAAGCATGGATTACATAAAGGAAAGAAAAGATAAATTGAAAGAAGGTTATATAAAACGTAACACTTCTACGATTCCGTTTGGTTATCAAATGGATAACGAATCAAGTACGTTTTTAAAACCTATAGAATTAGAACTAGAAGCGTTACAAATTGCTGAGAACATGGTAGTAAATGAAGAAGTATCTCTTCAAGCTGCATGTGATTGGTTAGAATATAAAACGGACAGACGCATATCTGCTCCGGGACTTAAAAAGCACATAGATAAAAAGTATGGATTACGAAGCGAAAGATTGGGAACTGAACCCACATCTTTACTTTCAAGATAGCGAAGGCAATTTTGTAAAGAACAAAGATGGTACGCCTCGTAAAAAAGGTGGTCGTCCTAAAAAAGATGCACAGTCTGCTGCACGTAAAGCTATTAGTCGCAAACAAAAAAACATTCACAAGCTAGAGCAAAAGCTCAACAACGCTAGAACATCTTACAAAAAACAAAAAGAAACTATTGAAAAGCTTGATAACACCAAAGAGGGTGTTGTTACAGATGAAGACTTGGGTAAACTTCCCAAAGCTGTACAAGAACATTTAGATAATCACCACGTATTCTTTCACGCTAACGAAGGACCACAAACAGATTTCCTTGCTGCTGGTGAGAAAGATGTGTTATATGGTGGAGCTGCTGGTGGTGGTAAGTCTTATGCTATGATAGTTGACCCACTAAGATACGCACACAAAAAAGACCACAGAGCTTTAATACTAAGAAGGTCTATGCCAGAGCTTAGAGAGATGATAGATAAATCTCGTGAGTTATATCCACAAGCTTTTCCCGGTGCTAAGTTTAGAGAAGTAGAAAAACTTTGGAACTTTCCAAGCGGTGCGAAGGTAGAGTTTGGATTCCTTGAAAGAGATGCAGACGTATACCGTTATCAAGGACAAGCATATAGTTGGATAGGCTTTGATGAGATTACTCATTTACCTACAGAGTTTAGTTGGAACTATCTTGCTTCAAGACTACGTACAACTGACCCAGAAATACAAACATACTTACGATGTACTGCTAACCCCGGTGGTGTTGGTTCTCATTGGGTAAAGAAAAGATATATAGAACCATCAGAACACAACAAAAGTTTCCTTGGAGGAGATGGACTTACTCGTAAGTTTATTCCGGCTAAGTTAGCTGATAATCCCTATCTTTCTGAAGATGGTGTTTATGAGCAGATGCTTAAATCACTTCCGCCTATACAACGTAGACAACTCTTAGAAGGTAACTGGGACGTTGCTGAAGGAGCTGCATTTGTAGAATTTAGTCCTGAACATCATATAATTACACCATTTGAGCTTCCTGTACACTGGGAAAGAGTAAAATCAGTTGACTATGGATACGCTGCAGAAAGCTGTTGTTTATGGGGTATTATGGATATAAACGATAATACTTTAATAATTTATAGAGAATTATACAAAAAAGGCTTGACAGGAGAAGAATTAGGTGCTATAATAACTGATATGGAGACAGAAGACCCTTTTTCGGTCAACGGTGTCCTTGATACTGCAGCATGGGCAAATACAGGTACAACTGGTCCAACTGTAGGAGAAAGTTTAGTAAGAGCTGGTCACAAGTTAAGACGAGCAGATAAGAATAGAATACAAGGTAAAATACAAGTACACGAGTATTTAAAGGTTAGAGAAAACGGTAGACCTAAGTTACAGATATTTAATACATGTCCGAACTTAATAAGAGAAATTCAGTCTATACCGTTATCTAAAACTAACCCAGAAGATGTAGATACAAAAGCTTCTGACCACGCATATGATGCATTGCGTTATATGATAATGAGTAGACCAAGAATGGAAAGCCCATTAGAAAGAATGCGAGGTTTAAAACGAGAAATGTATAGACCAGTAGATTCAACATTTGGTTATTAAGATATGGCAGAAAACGAAAATACATTTTTAAGTGCTAATAATATTTACGAAGAAGTAGAAGGTGAGTCTGGAGTTCAGCTTACACTTGAAGAAGACCAACAACGTAATCTTATTGGTATTATAAAAGGTAGATTTGCACAAGCTGAAGATGCTAGACAAACTGATGAACGTAGATGGTTAAGAGCTTATGAAAACTACAGAGGTCTTTACGCTAAAAATCTTAAGTTTAGAGAATCAGAAAAATCTAGAGTATTTGTAAAAGTTACTAAGACTAAAGTACTTGCTGCTTTTGGTCAATTAGTTGATGTTATTTTTGGAACAGGTAAGTTTCCTATAGGTGTTTCAGAAACTAAAATGCCAGAAGGTGAAACTGATTTTGCTCATCTTGATATTTCAAATCCAACTCCGGGTTTAGAAACTTCAGAAGCTGAAATACCTGATGATATAGGAAATAGAATAGAAGACAATCCTTATGATGTTGGTTACGAAGGTGATGGTAGAACTTTAAAACCGGGAGCATCTTTTTACAACGGTGTATTTGAAGATAGTCTTGAAGACAAAGCACAAGATGCCGGTATACTTACAGACGGAGCTAGTCCTGACCCACAAGCTTTAGAATTAAATCCTGCACAAAGAGCTGCAAGACGCATGGAAAAACTTATCCATGACCAAATAGAAGAATCAAACGGAAACTCAGAATTAAGAAATGCTCTTTTAGAATCTGCTTTACTAGGTACAGGGATTGTAAAAGGACCATTTAATTTTAACAAAAGATTACACAAGTGGGATATAGACGAAGAAGGTAACAGAAATTATAATCCATTAGAAGTTAGAGTTCCTAGGATTGAGTTTGTTAGTTGTTGGGATTTTTACCCAGACCCTAACGCTACTAACATGGAAGAATGTGAATATGTAATACATAGACACAAAATGAATCGTAGTCAACTTAGACAACTACGTAACATGCCTTACTTTAAAGAAGAAGAAATACGTAACGCAATTCAAATGGGTGCTAATTACGTAGAAAAAGATTTTGAAAGTCAATTAAAAGACGATGCTAGAAGCGATGAAGATGTAAACAGCAGCTTTGAAATTTTAGAATACTGGGGCATGATGGATGCAGAGTATGCAAGAGAAGTAGGTATTGACTTACCCGACAGTGTTGATGACCTAGATGAAGTACAAGTAAACATATGGACATGTGGACATTATTTACTAAGAGCTGTATTAAATCCATTTACTCCTTATAGACTACCATATAATGCTTTTCCATACGAAAGAAACCCATATAACTTCTTTGGTATTGGTGTAGCAGAAAACATGGATGATAGTCAACAGATTATGAATGGTCATGCAAGAATGGCTATTGACAACCTAGCAATGTCTGGGTCTTTAGTGTTTGATGTAGATGAGTCTGCTTTAGTTGGTGGACAATCAATGGAAATATATCCGGGTAAAGTATTTAGAAGACAAGCTGGAATGCCGGGTCAAGCTATACACGGTTTAAAATTTCCTAATACATCACAAGAAAACTTAATGATGTTTGATAAATTCAGACAACTAGCCGATGAGCAAACTGGAATACCTAGTTACTCACACGGACAAACTGGTGTTCAAAGTATGACAAGGACTGCTTCTGGTATGTCAATGTTACTTGGAGCATCAAGTTTAAATATTAAAACAGTTATCAAAAATCTTGATGACTTTTTATTAAAGCCACTAGGGGAATCTTACTTCCAGTGGAACATGCAGTTCTTAGAAGATGAACTAGATGTTAAAGGTGATTTAGAAGTTAGAGCTACTGGAACAAATAGCTTGATGCAAAAAGAAGTTAGAAGTCAAAGACTAACAACATTCTTACAAACTGCACAAAGTCCTGCTATTGCTCCATTTGTAAAGATTTCTAAATTAGTAAGTGAACTAGCCTACAGCTTAGACTTGGACCCTGATGAAATACTCAATGACCCAGAAGAAGCTGCAATCATGGCTCAAATAATAGGAATGCAAAATGCTGGACAAACAAATGGCGAAGAGGCTCAACCCGATAGTCAACAGCCCCCAATGGGAGGACTTCAAGGAACACCTGAACAACCTCCGGAACTTGGAGCTACAGGCACTGGTGGTGGCAACATCGGAACAGGAAATGTACCGGTTGCAGGGGAAGCTGAATTTTCTGGGCAAGTTGGAGCAACTGGACCTACAGGTTAAAGAAGCATTAATAAGAAAAGAGGAAACTTAATATGATGACATTAATTGGAAACATAATAAATATAATAACAATCATACCAATGATTATTGCAGGAGCATCTTTAATATGCTCATTAACACCAACACCGACTGATGATAAGTGGGTAGGTAAAGCTTACAAAGTTTTAGACTGGTGTGCACTTAACGTAGGAAGAGCAAAGGACAAGTAATATGTTACAAGACGACAACAAAGTAAGAATACAATATAAAGATGGTTCAAAAGTTGAAATGCCTAATGAAGGTTTAAAGGCTTTAGCTAAAGAAGCACCAGAAGTTGTCGAAAGAATGTTAGCTCAAGAAGGTGGTTCTATAGATGACCAAATGACAATGGTAATGGAGCAACCTGAAATAACATCAGATGAAGTAATGGAAGATAACTACGTAGATTTTGTAGTATCTGAAGCTTTATCTGACGAAGAACAAGAATTTTTAAACGAACAATTAGAAGGCAACGATATGCTTAGTGTCATATTTGACAAAGTTGTTGACACTGCCTCAGAATTTACTGGAGATGGTCCTGTTGAAGGACCGGGAACAGGAGTCTCTGACGATATACCCGCAAGGTTATCTGATGGAGAATTTGTCTTTACTGCAAAAGCTGTAGAAGAAATCGGAGAAGACACTTTAATGTCTATGATGAAAGATGCTGAAGCTAATGCAGATGAAAGACAACAACTTAATATGGGTGGACAACCTATAGTAGAAGAAGAACAGGTAGACCAATATGGAAAACCTCTTGAATCTGATATTGTAGATGATGAGATACGTAAAGGTATGTTATCAGCAAACCCTAGATTAAGACAACGATAAAGCTACCCTGAGATATCAGGCACTTTATCACTTTAAAAACCGAAAGGCTACCTTTACAATACAAGCCCTGCTAGTGCACAACGCAGCTACCTTGTAAACAAAGCCCCAATTAGGAGAAAAGAAAATGACTAATACAGTCCAAAAAGAAGAAACGCCAAACCCTTATAACGCAAAAAAAGATTGGCACCAAGGTGATGATAAACCTTTTGTATCATCAGATAGTATGTTTTTTGAAGAGCCTTCTGAAAAGAATAAGCTTTTTAATAGTAACGATATAACTGAAGTGAAAGCTGAAGGAAGTGTTAATACTGAAGAACTGGAAACTAAAAAGGATACTCCTTATAAAAGACCAGACTATAAAAAAAGATACGATGATTTGAAAAAACATTATGATTCTAAACTAAACGAGTTTAAATCTAGAGAACAAGAGTTAATAGAAGAGGCTACTAAAAATATGAAGTTGTAGAAACTGTTGCTCATATGCAATCGGAGACTAAAGCAAAAGTTCTAGAAGAACGCCTTAGTAAACTCCAAGAACGTGAAAATCAGTTAATGCGACAAGATGCAGAAAAAAGGTTAATGGAAAGACACCCTGATTTTGAAGATATCAGAAACAGCGATGACTTTCACGGTTGGGCAAAAGAACAACATTCATCTATCCAAGCTTGGGTATATGAAAATAATGATGATGCCGACCTAGCCTCACGTGCTCTTGATTTGTTTAAAAAAGATATAGGCATGGAAACTCCAAAGACTAAGTCATCTTCTAAACCGACTAGAGAATCTGCTGCAGATATGGTTTCTACTAAAACAACTAGTATTGAACCAACGCAGGAGAAAGTATGGTCAGAAAGGGAGATTGCTGCTATGAGTGTTGCTGAATTTGATAAATACGAAAAGGAAATATCAGATGCAATGCAAGAAGGCAGAATCTCAAAATAAACTATAATTTAACTTAAAGGAGAAAGTATCATGGCTCAATTTTTTGAACCCTCAACCGATACAAATGCTAACTTTGCAAACTCCGTAAGTGGACAAACTAATAGTTTCTTTTTACCTTCGGTTTACTCTAAAAAGGTTTTAAACTTCTTTAGAAAAGCCTCGGTAATTGAAGCTATCACAAACACTGACTATGCCGGTGAGATATCCTCTTTCGGAGACTCTGTAAAGATTATTAAAGAACCTGTAATTTCTGTGTCAGATTACACAAGAAATACAGATACAACTGAAACTAGACTAACAGACCAAGAAATTTCTTTGGTTGTTGATAGTGCTAAAGCTTTTAAATTCATCGTAGATGATATTGAAACTAATATGTCACATGTCAACTTTAAAGAGATTGCTTCAAGCTCTGCTGCATATGCATTAAAAGATTCATATGACGCTGCTGTGTTAGCTACTATGTTTTCTGGATGTTCAGCTGCATCGCCTAATCACATTTTAGGTGCTGACAGTGATACTGATTTAGGAGTAGGAGTCTTTGATGGCTCTGGTGCTGCTGATATCGGACCATCTGGTGAAACTGACCCTCTAGACCTTATGGCTAGAATGGCAAGACTATTAGACGAGCAAAACGTACCTGAAGAAGGTCGTTGGTTTGTTGCAAGTCCTGACTTCTACGAAGTTCTAGGTCAATCAGCTTCTAAATTAATGTCTGTAGACTTCAACGCAGGTCAAGGCTCAATTAGAAATGGTTTAGTTTCAAGTGGAAAACTACGTGGATTTGATATGTACAAGTCAAACAACATTGCTGCAACATCTAATGCTGCTGGTAAATGTATGGCTGGTCATATGTCATCTACTGCAACTGCTAATACTATCCTCTCAACAGAAGTGTTAAGAGACCCAACATCGTTTGGTGACATAGTTAGAGGCTTACATGTCTACGGTGCGAAAGTACTTAGAGATGAAGCTCTAGTAAGTGCATTCTACGGTATTGACTAATATCGACTCGGGGGAGGCTTCGGTCTCCTCCACTTTTTAAATAGGAAATAAATATGTACGGTAAAGATAAAAAAAAGAAAATGATGTATGGTGGCATGGCTAAAAAGAAAATGATGAAAGGTGGACGTGTAAATTATATGCACGGTGGAGAGGTTAAAATGGATGGATGTCAACCTGTTTACAACGGAACACCAAAAGCAAAGGCTAATTAATATGAAAGTAAAAGCACCAAAAGGATATCACTGGATGAAATCTGGTAAAGATTATAAATTAATGAAACACACAGGTAAGTTTGTAAAACATAAAGGTGCTAGTTTAGAAGCAAACTTTCCAATTCAAAAGGTTCATAAAAAATAATGGCTACAACATATTTAGATTTAAGTAACGAAGTATTAAGAGAATTAAATGAAGTTGTATTAACTTCTGGTAACTTTGCAAGTGCTACAGGTATTCAATCATTTGTAAAAGATGCTATTAATAAATCTATCTTTGATATAGCTAACGAAGAACCACAACTACCTTTTTTCTCAGCAGGAGTTAGTGGAGGAACGGACCCTTTTTACGGGAACGTAACTGTTGCAACGGTGGCAGGAACTAGATGGTATACTTTAAAAGCAGGTAGCTCTAGTATAACAACTGATTATGCATCAGTAGACTGGGATGATTTTTATTTAACAACAATAAACGTAAGTGGAGAAACGACTCCTTACGTTTCTAAAGGTTTAAAATTTTTAACATTAGATGATTGGAAAAGATATTATAGAGATGCTGAAAATGCAGATGATGCAGAAGGTTCAGATGCAGGACATGGCGAACCTAGATATGTTATTAAAAGTCCAGACCATAGAAAGTTTGGATTAAGTCCAATACCTGATAAAATTTATAATGTACATTTTTATGCATTTGCTAAACCAACAGCTTTATCAGCTTATGATGATACTATTGTTATGCCAGAACAGTATAGCAATGTTATAACAGCACGTACAAGATATTATGTACACCAATTTAAAGAAAATGTTCAGCAATCAGCTTTTGCTCTTGATGAATATAAAAAAAATATGAGGGTTATGAAATCTAATTTAATTAACCCTACTCCAAAATATATGACAGACGATAGGACTTATTTCTAAATGGCAGGTTCTCAACCTTTTTCAGTACCGCTTGGAGGTGGACTTAATAAGTCTACAAACTCTTTAGCGTTATTACAAACACCCGGAGTTGCTACTAAGTTAAAAAACTTTGAAGTTGCAACAGAAGGTGGATATAGAAGAATAAATGGATTTAGTTTATTCGGAGATACATTACCTAACTCTACTAATGATGTAGAAGGTTTACTTGTATATGCAGACGGTGTAATAGCTGTAGCAGGTAATGATATATTTTTTAGTAAAGATGGAGAAAATGCTTGGTTACAACTAAACAAAGATAGTGTTTCAGCTAGTGGAGATAACTATTCTACATTTAGTGGTCGAAGTGAGTTGTCTTTAACAGGTGTAGACCAGTGTGAGTTTGCAGTATTTGAAGGTACTTCTGATTATGGTGAGGTAATTATTACAGATAAGAGTGGTAATAACAAACCATTTTTATTTAAAATGACTGGTACTTCTGCTGATATTACTACTAGAACATATTTTGCAAGTCAAATAACTATTAGTGGAACTACTAAAGCTAAGTTTTGTACAATACATGACCAGCATTTAGTAGTAGCTGGAGACCCTAGTACACCTAATACTATTTATTATAGCGGTACTAATGATATAGATAGTTTTAGTAGTACAGGTTCAGGAAGTATAACATTAGAAGATAAAGTAGTAGGATTAAAAAGTTTCCGTAACGAATTATTTATATTTTGTCAAAACTCAATATTTAAATTACAGAATATAAATAACTCTAGTACTATAGCTGTAGTACCTGTTACTAAAAACGTAGGTTGTTTAGATGGTCAAACAATTCAAGAGATTGCTGGTGACTTAATATTTTTAGCACCTGATGGATTTAGAACAGTTGCTGGTACAGCTAGAATTGGTGACGTTGAGTTAGGAACTATTAGTAAACAAATACAACCTTTAATAAATAAAATTGCTGCAGCTTCAAACACTTTACAATTTAGTAGTGTTGTACTAAGAGATAAATCACAATACAGAATGTTTTATAGTTCTAGTAGTGATACTACAGCAAACTCAAAAGGTATTATAGGAACACTAAGACCACAAGGATTTGAATGGTCAGAAACATTAGGAATACAAGCTCCTGCTATTACATCAGGTTTTGATAGTGCAGGATTAGAAAAAGTATTTCATGGTGATAGAGATGGAAAAATATTTAATCATAATACTGGTAACAGTTTTAATAACGTAGCTATATTAGCTGAGTATCAATCACCAGATTATGACTATGGAGATTTAGGAACTTTAAAAACTTTAGACTATGCTAAATTTTCATTTACTCCAGAAGGAGACTGTCAACCTACTTTAAGATATAAGTTTGATTATGATAGTAACACAACTCCACAACCAGTAGATATAGTTTTAGATTCTATCCCAGAACCAGCTATATTTGGTAGTGCTACATTTAATAGTGCTAAGTTTGGAGCAGCAGAGGTGCCTTTAGTTAGGCAAACTTTAACAGGAAGCGGGCACAGTAATTTCTTTAGAATTTTTAGTGAAGATACTAATGCACCATATACAATTAATGGTATCTATATAAACTATAGACCATCAGGAAGACAATAGGAGATATAAATAAATGGCTACTTACGTAAGACAAAGTTCATTCAGTGATGGTGATACAATCACAGCAGCACTATTTAATAATGAATTTAACCAATTAGTAAACGCTTTCAGTGTTACTGGAGGACACACCCATGACGGTTCAACAACCGGTGATGGTGGACCAATTTCAAACTTATTTAGTAATGCTTTAGTATTTGGTACTAATACCAATAATGACATTACTATAACATTTAATGCTACATCAAACGATGGTGTTTTAACATGGATGGAAGATGAGGATTATTTTAAATTCTCAGATGACTTATTAATTAATTCAACAGAAAAAGTACAATTTAGAGATACAGGATTATATATTTATTCTAGCACTGATGGACAACTTGATATAGTAGCCGATACAGAAGTTCAAATAGCAGCAACTACAATAGATATGAATGGTGCTGCAGATATCTCAGGTAACTTAGCAGTTGGTGGAAACTTAACAGTTACAGGTACTGCTACTATAAATGGTAATCTTACATTTGGTGATGCAGCTTCAGATACAGTAGCCTTTGGTGCTGATATTGATTCTCACATGATTCCAGATGATGATAATACTTATGATTTAGGTAGCTCTTCACAAGAATGGAAAGACTTATACATTGATGGAGTAGCTTATGTAGACTCTATAAACTTTAACGGTACTGCAATAACTGCAACAGCTGCAGAACTTAACATCATGGATGGTGTTACATCAACAGCTGCTGAACTAAACATACTTGATGGTGTAACTTCGACAGCTGCAGAGCTTAATATTCTTGATGGAGTAACATCAACAGCTGCAGAACTAAATATTTTAGACGGTGTGACATCAACAGCTGCAGAGCTTAATATCCTTGACGGAGTAACAAGTACTGCTGCAGAGCTTAATATCCTTGATGGTGTTACAGCTACAGCAACAGAATTAAATCTTATAGATGGAGTTACAGCTACAACAGATGAGTTAAATATTTTAGATGGAGTTACTTCTACAGCTGCAGAGTTAAACATCCTTGACGGTGTTACAAGTACAGCAGCAGAACTTAATATCCTTGATGGTGTTACAGCTAGTGCAGCAGATATAAACCTTATAGACGGTATAACAAACGGAACAGTAATAGCAAGTAAAGCTATTATAACAGATTCAAACAAAGACATTACTGGTGGTAGAAACATAACCATTAGTGGTGAATTAGATGCAGCTACACTAGATATTAGTGGTGATGCAGATATTGATGGAACACTAGAAGCCGATGCAATTACTATTGGTGGTGTAACTTTAGCAGAAACAATTAGTGATACTGTAGGTGCTATGGTAACAAGTAATACTGAAAGTGGTATTACAGTAGCATATGATGATTCAGATAATACATTAGACTTTACAGTTGGTACACTCAACCAAGATACTACAGGTACAGCAGCTACAGTTACAACAGCAGCACAACCAAACATTACAAGTCTTGGTACGCTTACAGGTTTAACTACTACAGGTGATATTAATTTAGGAGATAGCGATAAAGTAATATTTGGAGCTGGTGATGATTTAGAAATTTTCCATAATGGTACAAAAACTGTTATTGATAATAATACAGGTAATATTGAAATTAGAAATAATACTGATGATGGAGATGTTTTAATTCAGTCAGATAATGGGTCTGGTGGACTTACTACATATTTTTTAGCAGATGGTTCTACAACTCAATCTAGAATATTTTTTGGAGGTAGTGAAAAATTAAAAACAACAAGTGCAGGTATAGATGTAACAGGTACAGTAACTGCAACAGGTACTTCAGTTTTTGCAAGTCTAGACATCTCAGGCGATATAGACGTAGACGGCACAACA
>VTLG01012782.1_pt1 | contig 48073 bp, 51 predicted proteins | sample 4694571 | NCBI WGS metagenome assembly VTLG01 (sample SAMN12604809, study PRJNA352737) | marine metagenome | biome: ENVO:00000447; feature: ENVO:00000209|ENVO:00000569|ENVO:01000036; material: ENVO:00002151; isolation source: viral sequences binned using virsorter ... | reverse complement strand
TTGTTCTTTTGGATTTTCTTTGAATATATCTATTATACCATCACAAATTTTTGGATCAATATACCAACCACCTATAAAACTTTCATATGGAAATTTATGTTCTTTCATTTATAATCACTCCTTCTATGTGTGTATAACCTAATTGTTTAGCTGCCTGCACTCGTTGACTGCCTCTCCATACACTATATTCTTTTTCTATATAGGGTATGCCCATAGGACCATATCTAGGTACTTCTGATACTATGTGTTCTTTTACTTCTATTGGATTTTGTAACTCTTCACCATCTAATAATTCTTTTAGTGGTGTCATTGACTTAATATAGATTAAGTCTTTTAATGAAATAGGTATCTTATTCGGTATTTTCTGCTTTGCCGTCAATAGTTTCATTTTCAATCCTCTTTTCTTTTTTAGTTTCCATACTTTGTTTATTCAACATCTTTTGTAATTCTGCTGTTGAACCAACAAATAAAGCATTTTTAATATTTGCACTTGATTTACCTGGCAATTCTTTTAAGTCTTTTAATTTTTTTTGTAGGTCTTGTAATTTATCAACAGACGTAGCAACTTGTCCTATTAATTGACCAACAACTTCATATGCTCTAGGGTGTTGACCTTCTTTCGCAATATCTAAAATTCCTTGTATTGCTTCTTGACCTTTTTCTATTAGATTATAATAACTTTCTCTACTATAATCATAATCTGTATTAATATCTTTATCTATTTTTACTTGCACCTCACCATTTTTTCTTTGTACTGGTGCTTTAAATTCTTTAGGTGGTTCAAGTTCAGTCTTATCTATAACTTTATCTTTACCTTCCAAACCTAATATTTCATTAACACTTTCTTCCAATTTACTCATTATTCATCTTCTCCTGTTACTGGATTATATTTCTTTGTATCGTCATAGAAACTAATCTTTGTTGTAAATCCAAAATCATCATCTGCGTCTGCACTTTCAGGATTTGGTATTACTATAATTCTTTCTTCTCTTGATAAAGGAGCATCCGTAGATGTTCCTAAATCTGCTTGTGATTGTCTAATAACTTTACTTTGTGCCATAGGTCCATATAAGTAAGTTTTAGCAGTAAAGTTTAAAGTATATATAACAGCTCTTCGCTTATTAAAATCACCATCATATGTATCTTCATATAATACTTCATCTAAAACAATAGGCACATCACGTTTAATATTTAATTCTGGTATTGCATTGATAGTAACTGTAAGGTCTGGTTGAAAATAAGGTAATATTTGTTCAACTATTTGTAATCCATTTTCTGCTGTAGCAGTAAAAGAATATAGACTGAAACTTATATCATATGGTACTGGTGAATAATTAAAATTATGTACAGTAGAATCAGAAGACCTAACTCTAACTGTCTTCTGCATTTTATTTAATTTTCTATTAGCGTCATACTTTAAACCTGTTAATTCAAATCCCATTCTAGGTAAAGTAATTGCAAAAGTTCTACCTTTGTCTAAATTTGCTTGTTGTTCTAATCTTTGTATAAACTTTTCTTTAGGTGCATATGCTAAAGGCACACGCATTCTTTTAGTAACAGCGCCTGTGCTAGATTTTGTCTGTACTATAACGTTATTAAAAATTTGACCGAAGGCAATAGTTAGTCTTCTTAAACTTTGATTATAAAAGTGTTTTCCGAACATTATTCATCAATCTCCCCAAACGGATTTCTTTCTGTAAAATCTAATATATCATCCGCTGTTGATACTGTATCATATCCTGCCTCTTTATTCAAGTCTAGGTTATCTGCATATGGAGATTGTGTCTGTATATTAGATTCTGTAAAGTCTTCTTTCATTAAGAAAGATGGTTGACCTGTTGCGTGGTCAAAATAATCTTCTAGTGTTAGTGAACCTGCACCTGTTAATACTTCTTGTCCATATTCTAATGAAACTCTATATTGTAATTGGTCTAGTGTATGTGTATCTTCGTGTTGGTCAATACTTTCTTGACCTGTATCAAGTTTCTCACTTGAATATTCCCAACGAGTTACTTTCAATTTATAAACTGGTAAGTTTCCTAATTGATAGAAAGGTTCCTGGTCTTCTACAAATAATATTTCAAAGAAAGCACTCATTAAAGGTACATAAATTACATCACCTTCATTTGGTCTTCCTACAGCAATTAAGTTTGCTTTATTTGCAACTAAATTTTCAAAACTTCTTTTTGCAACAACAAGTGTTGTGTCGTCCCTAATTTCTAATCCAAATTTACTTATGATTTCTTGTTCTCCAGCAAAACCTGTATTGTTTTCAAAATACATTTCTACTGAAAATGAATCATCAAACTTACTAGTTACATCTTCTCCTAGTATTAAATCTTTATTGACTAATGTTCGTGGTAAGTAAAAGACATCCTGACCGTAAATTTTAAGACCTTCAACTATTAAATCTTCGTGTAGTCTTTTTTCGGCAGCATTGCCTATGCCTCGTCCACCTTGAAAGTAATGATTAACTGGCATAGCATTATCCTATCATAAAAGTTGGGTTCAATTCGTATTGTGACCTTATTCTTTGTTCTAAATTTTCTATATCTGAAAGTGCTTGTGAATAAATTTCTGAACCATTTAAAGTAACCCCACCAATCATTTGAACACCACCAAATTTAGATAAGTTAGCACCCCATTGTTTTTTAAATAAAGCAGTTACATATTTCTTTAAAAATAAATCATCATAAACATCTGTAAATTGTGCTGGGTCTAATTTTCTAAAACACTCTATTACAAGAAATTCATCTACTTGCAAATCATTTCCCCAATCCATATCTATATACAATCTATTATCGTGTTGATTAAATCTCATTGGTTTTTCACCAACTAATATATGGTCTAAAAAGTCCAAGTGTCTTAATACAACATCATAGTTAATAACAGACGTTGAAGAAAAATCATATAGGTCATTTAATCTTAATTGATATCTAACATCAAATAAATTTAAATTACCTTTGTTTGAAAATGGAAAAATATTAACTACTGATATGACTGATTCAGGAACTATGATATAAGCATTATCTTCTTTCCATTCAGTTGATACGGTAGTTGAATCACCATATGTTTTACTAGCAGTTTCAGTTGTAGTTCCTAAAATTCTATCTTTATCTGCTTGAGTATATTTGTATTTTAGATAGGTTCTCTTAACACCATCATAGTGGTATTGAGCGAAATATTGTAATGCTTCGTCTATTCTATCTTCTAATTGGTCATCATCTACGTTGATTTCAATTACTGGTTTACCCAATGCTCTTAATGAATATTGCTTTAACTGTTCTCTGGTTGCTGGTTTTGCCATACTGGTTCCTTTATTGTATATTTATAATAACAATTATATCTTCGGAAACAAATTATCAGTACAGAATACTCTTATATCATCTTCAGGCAATCCAAGGGATCGCATTACTCTAGGGGTGTGTGGATTTTGTTGTTGGTGTTCGCAATAGAAGTTTTGCGCTCTTATTACATCTTCTTTCTTTGAATCGCTATTATAATGACCAATTTTGTCAAGATAATTTTCTAAATTAGACGTAGCAAGAGTACAAATTTGGTTTAATTCTCTTTCATCCGAAATATTACCAGCGGCAATCATACCTGGACTAAAAATTTCTAATGCCCAATCTGGCAATTCTCTTTTTTTAGATGGTTTATACCACTTTGTTTCTTCTATAAAATACTTTGTTAATGGGTGTTCTTTTAATAATAGTGGACTAAAATCGTGGAAACAACCTGTCACCTTTTTCTTTCCTGCAATAACATCAAATCCATAAATTGGACCACCATTTGTTAAATTTGGAAATAAACATATGTGTGCCATCCAAAGACCTTTTGTTTCTCTAGCATCCACTACGTCTACGTGAGCACGTCTTACACTCATATTAGACCAAGTACGGTTGGTCCAATTATCATTATTAAATCTATCCATACCTTCTTCGTTGTATTCTTTACAACGTCTATCAAGTATAGCGATTATATCTTTTTCAAGTTTGATTAATCTTTCCCAAATCATTAATCTTTGCCTTCAATACTAGTACCTTTGAAAGGATCATTTTCTGTATCTTTATTATTTTCATCAAATACTTCATTGGTTAATATTAAAGGTTTTGAAGTATCCATATCGTTCATTTCTTTAAACAATTGTGTAGCACTTGCGAAACAAAATTTACACTCATTTAAAATATTAAGTTTATAAACATTTAAATAACTGTTTATCATTTCTCTCACTATTCGTTTATAATCTTTTATTTCTTTATGTTTAAATATGTAATATCTATTTGGTCCTGGTGTTCTTTTCTTTATCATCTGACCACCAGATACATCTCCTAAATGTCTAACATAGATATGAGCGTATAATTTTTCTGCGTCTTCTTTGATTGATTCAATATGAGCAACATAATCTTTTGTACTTTGAGTTATTGTTGGAAGTCCTTCACCTGTCCATAATGCTTTAAAATCATAATGTATATGTTCTCCTCTAGGTAAATTAGGAGTTGTACGAAATAGAGAATTCTCCATACCATACTTTTCTAGTACAGAATAACATTGTAATTGATTGTAAAGATAAGTTGCGTATAGATTATGGTCAATAGAACCAGACATAAGAGTCTTGACAAACTCTTGTCTTTCTGCGTTTTGATGAATTTCTGCTGTTAGCTCTTTGATATCGTACATAATATAACCAGGTAATGTAAGAAGATATTACTATCTTCTGGAGAATTAATTAAACTTCTAAACCGTCTTCTTTTAGTTTTTTAGTATGTGCTACTTGCGCTTTAATTATATCTTGTTCTTTAACTAAATTAGCAGCTGCTTCATCTTCGCCATCTTTTAATCTTTGTGCAACAGCACCTGCTTCATCTTTGCCTTCTGCAAAAACTACTACTGCTGAACCGTTCCAAGATAATCTCCAAGGTTCAACACCATCAGGAACATCATCTCTTTTGATTGCTCTTCCTGCTGATACTGCTTCATCGCCAGCTCCTGCTTTATCTGTAAAAGCTGATCCGTCGTGTACATTAAAGTAATATGTTGCCATTTTTTTTAATTCTCCTTAATTATATATTATGAACCGTACTTACCACCGTAAGTAGAGTCGTTGTTTCCATAACTTCCCCACCAGTCAATTTGCATTAACAATGGATAGTTAGTTGAATGGAAACCTCCGTGTAGCCACGTTCTAGCAGCTGACAATCCGATATTTCCAGTTTTGTTAGTTACGTCTGATCCAACAAGGTTGTTGTTGTTCGGACAAATATCATCTCCAGATGATCCACCTTGATATACTCTAGTAGTTGTAGTTTCATCTGAATCAGTTGGATCAAAAGCAAACGCATACGTTCTATGAGAAGTACCGTCGCAGTTATCTGACCAACCTCCGTGGAAACCTGTACGTCCCCAAGCAAACCAAGGGTTACTTCTTGAAGATTTAGTTTGGTTAACACTTATGTATTTTTTAGGATTCTGTAAACTCATACAGAATGCATTAATACCTGGACCATAGTAGTAATATGGAGAATAAATCATACCCCAAGTACCGTCCCAAGTAGTATTGAATTTAGTGTAGTATTGGTGACCAGTCCAAGCGCCGTAAGACGTTGTTGTTGATCCTTGGAATGTTTGCCAAGAATCCCATTGTCTACTTGCACCTGTTATAGCAACACCTGTTCCTTTTACTGAACAATCAAATACACCGTATCTTTTACCGTTACCTTGTTTTAATCCAAATCCAACGAAATCGTTATTACCGACAACTACGCACCAATCTTTATTATTTTGGTTAGTCCAAGTGTCAGTAAAGTATTCAGTTGAAGATAAATTATCAAAGAATTCTTTAATTCTGTCTATTTTATTTAAACATTTCGTACTTTTGAAAATGTGAATAGTTTTTGAAGTATTTCCACCTTCGTCACCAGAGTGAATCATAACTAAAGTTTTAGTTGATTCATTGTATCCAGTACCAGTCGCATATGATTGGTCTGTATTTAATAAGTGAGAAGAATAGTTATAGTAATCTATATTAGGACAAGCGTGATTACCAGGATACATTTCTCTCATTGTAAATCTTCTGTTTATGAACATACGTCTAGGTCTAATACCTTCAGGTAGAACCATATTTAATTTACACCATCCGTTTTGATATTCAAAACTAGAAGAATATTCGTGTAATGAATGCCAAGACACCATTCCATCTCTTGATGATGTATGCCATTGTGCGTGTGGATATTGGTCACATTGGTATAATGATTTATTCCAATATGTCCAAGATGTATAATCTTGTGATGTTAAATCGTGGTGAGAAACGTGAGTACCGTGGTCATTGTGTGAATAGGAGAACGAAGCGTCACCAACTATACCAAATCTGTAGTTAGTTGTTGAGTTACAATTTGCTGCCCAAGGTGATCCTGTTTCTTTGAAACCAGAGTCGAAAACTCTATAAGTTACGTGGTGGTTTTGGTCGGAGTTATCTCCCCAAAAACCAAATAATGGTTGAGATTCTTTTCTGTGGTCAATTGCCCCAGCTGATCCGCCACCTAATAGTGTTGAATAATTACTCATTTAAATGTTCTCCCTTAATTCTTTTCTTAAACTATTTATATTGTTTAGTTCTTTCATTTTAAAATTATGTTAACAACCAACCAACGAATGAAGAAGTCACGTCTGGCGTTGTTTTAAATGTTAGTCTGAAATTAGCGTAATTAGCGTCTACTGTTAAATTTTCAGCAAGACCTGCTATATTATTACCGTTTCTATCTACTGTAAGATTGAAAGTTTTGAATTTACCCATTGCGTCTGAAACCATAACGTAATCGTTATCTACTGGACTTGCAGGTAATGTCATTGTGAAAGCACCGCCAGCTGTATTGCAAATATATGCACCACCAGCTGTAGCAGTAAAATTAGATGTTTTAGTTTCCCAGTTAATTCCAGTTGCATTTGCCCATACTGGATCAGCAGCATTACCTTTTGTTTGTAAAACGTTTCCGCTTGTTCCTGCAGGTAATCTTTGAACACCACTAGCATCCCTAAACAGCATATCACCGTGGGTTGTTAGTTGTGTTACATCATCACCTTTTTTAGCGATTTTGGACCAGTAAGTTGCATTTGAAGTAGCATTACCAGTTGAAGCTAAAATGCATATAAAACTCTCTCCTCCGAAAGTTACAATGTCATCTACTACGTAAGCAGTAGCGCCATTATAAGCACCTTGGAATACTGGTTTAATTCTGCCTAAATTTATTGTTGCCATAATTCTCTTGTTCCTTATTTATATTTATAATAGTTTATTTCTCACTTTTATAAAATTTGTAATATTTATTTTTATAGTCCTACTGTTAAATTACCGTTAACTATAGTCCACTCTAATCCAGACTTCCAAAAGACACTATCCTCAAAGATATCTTCTTGATGTTTAGTTGCATATCTAGTATCTATGTTATCTACAGCATTAGTGTATGTTATTTGTAAATTTCCTTTCCATTCAGGAGTGTATATATCTCCACCTGTTAATTGATGTTTACTATTATAGTAGTATAATTTATCAACAGCACTTCCAGGGTCTGTACTCGGTGTTTTCTTTGGAACAACTATTTGTACATATGCACTTGCATTTCCAGCAGTTCCAGAAGTAGTTACATTTGTTGAGTATTCAGTTCCACCACCCCACGTTCCATCTGAAGTAGTTGAAAATTTTAATTCGTGTCCAAGATTACTTGAATCTGAAACATCAAATTTGTAAGTATTACCTTCATAAAATTTCATAGTATTTCTATTTCTTGTTATGTGAGTGATAGGTAATTCATCATCTCCACCGTCTACAATATATTTACCAGCATCCATAATAACATACATTTTGGATCCAGTAGTATTGAATTCTAATCCTCTTGCATTTCTTAATGGTGCGCTTGGTGTAGTAGCACCAGCAAAAGTTAATGTATCAGTAAGTGCTTGTGTAGTTGAAATATCAAAACCTGTTACTAATGGATATTCCATAACATCTGAACCAACACTACCAAGAATATAAATTTTAGTTCCAAGAGTATTGAAACCAAATCCTATTGGTGAAGTATCTTCAGCATTAAAAGAAAATGCATCCGTAAATGTTGCTGTAGAAACATCATATGCTGTACCTAATGCATATTCTCCAACATCATCTCCATCATCACCCATAATAAACATTAATGTTCCGTCTGCGTTAAATCTCATTGAACGTGGACTTGTATCTTCACTAGCAACTGAAATTAAATCTGTATAAACTGCTGTTTCAACTTGCCAAGCAGTTCCTAATGCATATTCATAAACATTATCAGCAGCAATTCCTAAATCAGGTCTTCCTGCTGTACCTACAACATACATTTTAGTTCCATCATCATTAAAATTTAATCCTTGTGGACTTGAATCTTGATTACCAACATTAAAGTGTGTTCTCCAAGTTGCTGTAGAAACATCAAACGCTGTTGCTAAATCATATTCATCAATATGTTTATCAGTATGTCCAACAGTATACATTTTAGCTCCACTATTACCAAATCTTATTTCTCTTGGATTTGTATCTTCTGTTTGAATAGATTTACTTTTTGAATAAGTTGCTGTAGAAGTATCAAATGCTGTACCTAAATTATATTCATATACAGAATAGTTACCAGGAATTACTTTAATATCTCTATTAATAGTTTGCCCAGGATTAGTTCTATGAAATCCATAGAATTCATCTTTTTGTTTTGATGTTATACTAAATTGTGAAAGTTTTGACATAAGTTACCTATATTTATTTATTACGCTACCTCAACTAATTTCCAACCGTTTGTTCCACCAGTCCATACTAAAGTGAATCCTGCGTGATTAACTTCGGCAGTCATATCTTCTGTTAAATTCATAATTTCATTTCCATTTCTACCAACTGTTAAAGGATTTGATTGGAACGTTCCATTAACATCTAAAAACGTAACTGTATCTCCAGTTAATGGAGAAGCAGGTAAATTAACTGTAGTCGCAAATACACTTGTATTTACTAAATATCTTCCGCCACTTGAAGCAGTATTTGTTGTTGAACCGTCACCTGTAATTGTTTGCCACGGTGTTCCGCCACCAAGACCTGTCCAAGATGATCCGTTATAACCTTCCCAAGCAATTAAAGATGTATTATATCTTATTGCACCTGCATATGGAGTACCAGGTCTTTGTGCTGATGTTCCTGTTGGAGGAACCCAAGCACCGACACCTGCTTTATCTCTTGTCATATATCCTAATATAGCACTTTCTGTTGGTACGGCAGTATTAGAATTTCCACCTAAAGTTTGGTCTGTACTAAATTCGTTTACAGCGGCACCTAATTCTGCACCGATAGAACCAAGTTTTAATTCACTTAATCCTGAAAGGTTAAAGGCGTCTGCGTTAAGAGTGGCAGTACCAGTAGCTTGTTCAATTTTAAATAAATCACCAACTCTAAAGTCACCAGTTTGGTCAGTTGATACCCAATAAACTCTTCCGCCGTTTTCTTCTGTAACTTCGTCTGATTGGTCATTAGCTTGTGAAGGCGTTCCTGGATAATTTGTTTTAGTTGAATTTCCTGTACCAATATTTAAGAAGTCGTGACCTGTTAATCTTATGTTTGAAAATTTTTCTGTTATATTAGTTGATACGTTAGCAAGTTGTGCTTTACTTAAACCAATATCTTCTGTTAATCTGATTACAGCAGTTCCGCCAGTTGTATCTTCTTCTGATACTAAACCAACTCTATAGTATTTTGAAGTTCCAGAGAATTTAATATTAGCAGCTAATTTAATTATACTTGAAGAAGTTAATGCTGTTGTACCTGATTTAACTGCTAGTATAGGTCCTCTTTGACCTGCTTGAGCAGCTGAAGAATCTCCAAATGTAGCAGATAAATCTACTGTAAATACTGTTGAATTTTCTTTTGTAATTGTAATTGTTTCACCTTGTACGAAATTACCTGTAATACTTTCTATGTGTAAGTAATTTAATGATACGTTATATCTGAAAAGTGTAGCAGTCGCACCTGAAGTATTACCTGTTATTGTAGCAGTTCCTTGTCCTTGTACTGCAATTGAATCTTCTATATCGTTAGCAGCAAAACCAGATTGGAAAGTTGTATGGTTATACTCTAACATCAAACCTCTAGTTTGAACATTGACTGGTGTTTCATCTTCGTCTGTACCAGAAGCAACAACTGCTTGTTCACCGTAAGAGTGAGAACAGTTTAGAGCTCTTATAAATCCACCTGATTCAGCATAAACAGCTTTTTCACAATAGTATACGAATACTGATACTGCTTCAACTCTTCCTTTTCCTAGGATGTGAATACCGATACCATCATCATTGATTTGAGTAAAGTCATTACCCAACATTGATTTAAATGATTCCGTGTGAGTATTTTTGTGAAGATTACCGTCAACTTGCATTCCGCAGGCACCTGGGTTAACAGATGTACAGTTTTGCATATATGGCGATTTGTTTTTAATATTTCCTGCTGGGTCTAAAGACATAATCGCTTGTTGCATTGGACCACTTGGATATATTTTCTCACCTAATTCGCAAGTAAATTTCATTTTTCCAAGAGTTACATAATCACCAACTGATAAACCGTGTACTTCGTTTGTAGCAACTGATAAACCACCTGTTGCGTGTGCATAAGTAACCCCAGCAATAGTAAACATAGTTCCTTCATTACCAACTTTTATTACTGAACCGCCTTTAATATAAGTGTGTGCGTATTGTGATGTTCCTAATTCAACAACAAATGAAGTTGTTGAACCAACGTTAGTTACTTTGTATAATCCTCCAGAACGTTTTTGTCCAGAAAGACCTACGAAAGTCATATTTCTCATATTGTTCCTATCATTTAATAAGAACATATTAGAAGCGTTGTTATCTTCTAAAGATTTAACTGTAAGTGTTAAGTCGCCACCGTTACCAACATCAGCAGCATCCAATGTAATTACTTCACCAACGTGATAACCTGAACCACCGTGGTATGTTATAATTTCTTCTGCAACTCCGCCTTTTACAACTACACTCCATACTGAACCAGTTCCAACTTTTGGATAAATCTTTTCACCATCTTTACAATGATATTTTAAACCTTGTATTTTAACAACATCACTTACTGATAAACTATGTGCTGAAGCAGTTGTTATTGTAATAATTCCTGTGCCATTATTGTAAACAGCGTTAGTTACATCTAAAGAAGTATAGTCAGCTCTTGTAACTGTTCCACCATCAACATATGTGTGAGCTCTAGCGTCTGTACCAACATCAATTGTAAATGTAGTTGCGTTAGCAGCTGTTTGAACTGTATAAGGTTTTTCTACTTTTTTCGGGTGTAAATATTTGTATTGTCCGTTAGTAGCACTAACTACGTTTTTAGTTAATTCTACTGTTTTAATTTGAGTACCAGTTCCACTTGCTGGCATTACTATTGTATTTCTTAAAGATTCACCAACTACAGAAACGTTTTCTTGTACTACCATTGGTAATTGTTCTTTGAAAGTACCGTTTTTAATTCTGATTATATCTCCTGCAACACTCTTAACATCAAAATTTAAGGCAACTGCACCACCAATATCTGCACCATCAATTCTAATTTTATCACCTACATTGTGTTTAGCTCCACCGTTAACAATTTCTATTTTTAAAGTTCCGCCACTTGTATTAACTCTATAAAGTGAAGGACTTCCTGTTTCTGGATAAGTTTTTGCACCTTTAGCGCAAGTATAATTTAATCCCCATACTCTAACTTTATCACCAGTTGATAATCCGTGTGTTGGAGTTGTGATTGTTATAATTCCTGTACTATGATTATAAACACCATTTGATACTGATAATGTATTGTCGTCAGCTTTTCTAACTGTACCACCACTAACATAAGTGTGTGCATATGCTGATGTTCCTAATTGAACTTCAAACGTTGTTGTACTTGGTGTTGCTGAAACTGTTAATTCTTTTGAAGCATAACCTTGAACTTCATCATATAAATTTTGTGTTCCACCTGTTCCACCTGTTATGTTTTCTATTTCTCTAATTGAATTTGATTTTGCGTGTTTACAAGCATACGCCAATGTTTTATAAGGCAATGCTTCTGTTCCTGGTCCGCCGTCTGATCCTGAAGGAGCAACCCATAAAACGTTTTTACCTGAAATTCCACTCCATAAAATATCATCTCCATCATTAGTTAAAACACCACCTGGAAGTCCGATAGGTAATCTTGCAACACCACCACCATCTTGTACAATCATATCTCCGATTGATGTCATTACAGCAGCAGTATCTCCTTGAGCAATTGCTTGCCAAGTAGTTGCGTCTGATCCTGGTTCTACATTTAAAACTTGGTCTTTTAAATTTACATAAGAGTTTGAAGCAAATCTTACTGTATCGCCAATAGTGTATGTTGTAACAGCACTATAGTTACCTTGCCATTTAAATCCTTCAACAACTGCTTTCCAATAAGTTGAATTAACAGCACCACTTGCTTGAGCGGGTCTTTGATTTTGTGCGTCTAATATACAGACATAAGAATTACCACCATACTGAACTGTATCACCAGTTTTGTATAATGTTCCGTGGACATAAAGTCCAGTTGCGTTGAAACCTGTTGTTATTACATCCCAATAAGCGTTATCGGCAGGAGTTTGTCCTGTAGATTCTTCAGCATTAATATATGCATAAGAATATCCACCATAAGTTACTACATCTCCTTTTGAGTAAAGAGTTGAAGCATTATAGGAATCTTCAAATTGTAAACCTTCTGAATAAACAGAAAAGTTTGCTTGAGCGAAATCTGATTGATTAGCACCTGAAGTATGAGCAGTTGTACATCTATATTGGTATGAACCAAATTTTACAACGTCATCTAATTTGTAAAATGTGTTAACTTGAAAGTCGCCTTTAAATGCTAAACCTTCACTAAATAAAGTAAATTTTGATAAGTCTATATTTGGATCGCCACCAGCTGCTGATGTGTATTCAGTTGTACATCTATATTGTCTTCCACCGTATTTAACTATATCATTTAATTTGTATTGAGTTGAAGAAGCGTAATCACCTGTAAAGTTAATACTATCTACAAACTGTTCAAATTTTGAAGAGTCTAAAACTAAACTTGCTGATGTGTGAGCTGTTGTACAACGGTACTGTTTACCACCATAACTAACTAGGTCGTTTAATTTGTACCAAGTTGCATTGGCATAAGCACCTTTGAAATAAACTGATTCGCCGTGTACTTGCCAGTAATCTGTATATGTTCCAGGACTTGTATAAAAATCTGTTTCGGCTGCTGGTGATACGTGGTTTTGAATACACACATAAGTATTACCACCATATTTTGCTATATCATCAAGTGAGTAAGTGGTGCTTGCTTGCCAATCACCTCTCCATTTAAATTTTATTCGTCCTAGTTTGAAATCTGCCATTTTCTCTCTTTTTCCCTAATATTTATACATTTTAAACAGCACTTTGGTATGTTGTTGTAGCTACACTTGCCGTTGTGCTTTCAAAAGTTTCAAAGTCATCTGTTGTTTCTGCTGACCTTGTAACTCCCTTTTTACTTCTTTTAACTAAATCTCCACTAGTACTATTTATAAGAAAACTAGTTGTAGTATCGTCTGAATAATTAATTTGTTGAAACTTATCGCTGTCATTATTGTAGTATCTTCTCTTAACTACACCAACCACAATACTAGCATTAGCACTAGGAATTAGTACGAAATTTATCTGATTACCATTGGATAATGAGAAATCTGTAAAAGGTTGTTGTTTAACACCATCTAAAAATAGTGCTAGTCTTGTTTCATTTAAGACTGGAGATGATATAGTAAATGCTTTAGTTGAACCATCACCTGTGAAATATTGAACATTTAACATTTCTAGTCTTTCTTCAACGTAATCTTTTTGGTCTCTTCCAACAGCATCTGATTTTCCATCTTCATAATATTTTGATACTTCAATTGCGTCATTACTAGAGTTAGGATCAACAGACGTTAGGTATACCATACCTTCTTTTGTACGTCTTATCGCATTGAATTTCTTTAAGTATTTTATTCCTGTTGTTCCTGGTACTAAATAAGCCATTGATTCTCTCTAATTTTTAATATTTATTTTTTTCATTTTTTCTATTCTGTCATTGCCAAAATACTAGCAAACGCTTCAACATCAACAGAAGATGAATCAGGAGAAGGTTCAGCAGTCACTCTTAATATATCATTGTTCTCTAAATTTATTGGTTTATCTAGTGTTAATGTATTACCCACAGGAACCTCTAAATTTTTAGCGACAAATACAAAATTTGTTGGATTAGTATTTGAATTTTTAGCTCCATCAATTGTAACTTTAACATTTACTCTTGCTATACTATACTCACTTCTATTTGAAATAAACAATGCGTGAATTACCGCTTTTTCAGTATTAGACGCTTGGTACATATTACCTGTAGAATCATCTACTACTGGAACTGTTATTCCTGAATTCTTAAATATACTTGCCATAATTTATCCTACGAACCAAATACAACAGAATAAGCCAATGCGTCATCTTGCGTACCAAGAGTACCTGAAGCATTAGGTAATTTTAATGTGTTATCAGAAGTAGGTTCATCTACTGTTAAAGTAGTTTCAAAAGCGTCTTCTAAATTACCTTCAAAGATAAAATTTGCACCGTTCATAGTGATTGTTCTATCTGTAATAGAACCGTTAGCAGTTACGTCTTGCAAAGTAATTGATCCTGCACCACCTAACTCTTTAATTTGTCCTACACTTGTTTTGGTATAAAATTTACCGTCTTGGATGTTCATAGCCAACTCACCGATATCCATATTACTTGCTGATGGAATACGAGTTGCTACTTCTGAACGATATGGTTTAATTTTTGTTGCCATTATTTTTTCCTGTTTATTCTAGCTCTAAATTTAATTTTGTTAATTAGTTTTGATTTTGTTAATCGTCTATCTAATTCAATTCCTATTTTTCTACCAATTTTTTCTAATTCTTTTTTAGTTTTGTTTTTTAAATCTTTAACAGTAACTACAGTAGTCTTTGGTTTAACTGGATCGTAAGAACTTATTGTTTTATTAATAAATTTTTTTATCCAACCAAACATTAGAAAGTTCCTCCGTCAACTGTTGAAACTTCTACATCACCTGATGTAACTGTAAAGTTGTCGGAAGAAAAAGAAGCAACACCAATGTTTGATGTACTTGCTAATTCACCAACAATTTGTAATTTATTTCCATTTGCAATAGTATTAATTCCCTCACCTGCCATAAATTCTAAAGTTCCTTCTAAAGATACTTGACCTTGTGTTGAAGTTTCATCTTTAAAATATATTACAGGATTATTCATTTTTGAAGTTGTGATTGTACTGTTTGCAATCATAGAGTCAACAACACCTAATGCTTTAACTCTTAATTGGTCACCTGCAACTTCAATTGAACTATTGTCAGGATTTGTATCTATTGTATTACCATCTTTAACTAATCCTGCACCTGCAGTAATTTGACCTGCACCAGAAAATTGTGCTACATCTAAATCAGTTGTTCCAAATGTTGGAGCGCCTGTGTGTGTAAATACATAACCGTTATTCGCATTTAAACTTCCTTCTTCAACGAATACGAAAGCACCACCACTTAATTCAGATGGTTGGTCTTCTGGAGTTGCTCTTGTTAATACAAAAGCAGTTGATCCATCACCAACAGTTGTAACTGTGTAAATACCGTTTTCAGAAGCACTAGTTTGATTTTTAACTAAAATTCTATCTGCAACACTTGGTGTTGATCCATCAAGTGATAATGCACCGTTAGAACTTGCTGTTAAAGTTGCACCGACACCAGCAGTTCCGTTTGAATAAGTTGCTGATAAATTAGCAGTTGTACCTAATCTACAAGAAGGTTTAGTATCTAAACCTTGAGCAACTTGGTCAACGTATGCTTTGTTAGCAAGAGATTGGTTTTGGAAACCAGCTCTATCTTCATAACCACTAGGAACAATTACTGTACCAGTTCCGTGTGGTGTCATTTGAATATCTTTATTAGCAGCTGTTGTTGTAATTGCTTGACCGTTAATTGTAATGTCATCAATTACTATAGAAGTTAATCCTGCTAAATCTGTTTCTGTTGCACCTAAAGTTAATGTAGATGATCCTAATGTTGTTGCTGGATTTGCTAAATTAGCATTTGTAATTCCAGCAGTACCAGATAAGTTAGCATTTGTTAATGCTGTTGCTTGAATTTCTACATTGTTATCAGTTACAACAGTAGCCATTCCTGAACCACCTGCAAAAGTTAATGTTTCAGCAGTATTGTAAGTATCTGTTCCAGTATCACCTGCTAAATCTATAAATTGATTAACAGTTGAGAAAGATAAATTTCCACCACCGTCAGTTTTCATAAACTGACCAGCAGAACCATCTCCGTCTGGTAATGTAAATGTTGTTGTTGTAGTTACGTTGTTAGGTGCTTTAAGACCTATAAATGATGAACCGTTATTTGTTGCTTCATTAAATTTTACTTGTCCGCCTGCACTCGCATTATTACCTACAATGAATTCGTCTATTGCTTTATTTGAATCTACTAAAACAGCACCACTTGCTGTTAATGTACCAGCAACGTGGTCTAACATATCTGTAAAATACTGACCTCCAATTACTGAAATATTATTTGCGTCACCGTTACCGTCAACTCCACCTTCCCCTATAAAGATTCTATCTCCTAGGTTTGCTTGAGAACCTGTTCCATAAGTATATGCTAATTCACCTAATTTTAGTGTTGCTGGTGCTGATGTTGCTGAACTTCTTTTTATCTGTATTACTGTTGCCATTTGTTATCCTTTAAAATGTTCCACAATTAAATAATAATGTTCCAGTAGTTGTAACTATTTCTGTTCTAGTTACAAACTTACCATCGCTAGCTCTATATTGAATCATAGCGCCATCATCTAAATTGGTTGTATCAACATCACCAAGAAGAGCAAATTTAAGGGCAGTATTTTGAAGTGCCTTACTAGACGGCAAGGTCACGGAAACTTTTTGTGGACCAGATTGTGTATTTACGTTTATTTTTGCTGTAATGTCAGACATTCTCTCTCCCTTTTATCTTATATTTATAACAAAAATGAGTTTGATTAAGTAGTAACTTGAGGTCTAACTGTAATTAATCCTTCTATAACCCGAGTAACAGCACCAACGCTTGATGTAATTTCCAGGTCATATACGTATCTTTCAGCATCCAAAGCAGTTGTTTCCGCTGCTGTTAGTGAAAGAGTTACTACACCAGTAGCGGCGTCTGTCGCTATTGAAGTAGTTAAATTGGATCTTGTTCTAGTGGAAGCATACCCTTTAGCCATCTTCGCCGCCGCTGAATAACCAGTTAGGTCAAACGGTTGTCCATTGGCATCCTTTACAGTTACGTCTGAACTGAAGGTTGTTCCTTGGTCTATAGTTAGGTTAGCTATTGCTGCCATTTATTTTTTCTCGGATTCTGGTACTTCTTTTTTAATCAATTTGACTATTTTATCGTTATAATGCTTAGTTAAAACATCTATCTTTTCAATCTCTATCAAATGTCTAGTCTTGCTTACTTGAATTTCTTGTCTTACTGCTATGTAATTTTGTAATTCAGGACTAAACTTTTGTTCATCATACTCTTTTCCGTCAATTGTTATCATACAATATCTCCATTTAATTTATTCATATTACTATTTATAATAGTTTTTCTATGTCTTTTGTACCGTTTAAAGTAAACATTAGCGCAATCCTTGGCTCTTTGCTCATATTAATAACTGCGTGTTTATAGCCAATATTTAAAAAGGTAGCAGTACCATCTGTCAAAGTATATGCTTCAATTTTATTATTTCTTTTGAATAAATTAACTACATTTTCATTACCATAAATTGGTATAATACATCTAACACCATAATTGACATTATAATCTACGTGCCAAGGTATCATTTTACCAGGTGCTAATTTCGTTATTCTAATCCTACTTGCTGGAGATTTTAATTGAGTTACAACTTCCTCAAAATAACTACCTGTATAATCTTCGGTAGGCACATTATATAAGTGTTCTTCTTTTCGTCTTAATCTTTCTGCTATGCTAGTCGTATGTGGTAATATTTCACTTGGTGTTGTAAGATTAATTTGTTCAAAATTATCATAAACATTTTTTACTAACTCCATATGATTATCACACAACATAGGATTTGCTGTACGAACATCAACAAATTTATCTGCTAACTTATCAGTTTCTTTTCTCAATCTATCAAGGTCTATATTTAACCCTAAATCTGCTACCGTGGGTAGATTATGTTTACTTAATTTGTCCATTGTGTTCTCTTTCTATAATAAATTTAGATTTAGGTTCCCATTTAAAATTATCATCTTGTAATCTTATACTATAAACATATTGTAATACTTTACCACTATCAAATAAAAACTTTCTTTCTAATTGTAATCTATTCCACCACTCTCCTTTTGTGTATTGTTCAAATGCCTTATCGGTCATTTTCTTTTTTCTTTGATATAAACTATTTATTGCTCTACTTTTTATATCGTGTGTAATATATAGTATTTGGTAACCCTTTTCTCTTGCCCATTTAATTTGATGTTCAGCCATAATCAAACCACAATGGGTATGTCTATATTCTTTTAGAATATGATAACGACAAATTCTTAATGCAATATCTGAATCGTTTGTATAATGTGATTTTTCACCAGCAGATATTGATATTAAATTATTATCTTTAAAACACATCCAAGTTTCAATATCAGGATTATCTGGATTATATTTCTTATAAGTTAGACTTTCATTACCTTCTTCAAAAGTCTGTAATCTAAATGCTTCTATAAGTGGTCTATACTTATTAGTGTCTTCTGAATATCTTTTAACTATTATCATATATGTGCTATTAATCTTCTACCACAAAATATTTCTGCTTCAACAATTGTTTGTTCTTTAAATTTATATTGTTGCATATCATTTGTAATTGATTTTAATTTTAATTTTTCTTCATAATATTTTTGCGTATGATAAGGTTCTTGTATAACAGCATTTGTACAATTATAATAATTCATTATATTTGTAAACATCTTATAATGGTCTTTCTCATATAATAAAACACCACTAAAGATAACACAATCAACATTAAAACCAACTTGGTGCAATTCTGCCCAATCTCTAATTTCATATTCAATATTGTTTTCGTTTATCCATCTTTTTTGAGCATACTCTATCGGTTCAGGTGAAGTATCAAAACCATAGTATTGATAATCTTTATAACCTTTTTCATATAAAAAATCATTGATTGGTCCGTGTCTGCAACCTATATCAACTAAACCTTTATAATTATTTTTAATAATTATTTCTGCTTGTTTTTCAAATATAGGTCTTGCTTGTAGAGTGTCAAGGTATGACATATCTCTCAACCCATATTTTCTATGCATTGGTATTTCACCAGTTTTAGTTGTAATTGTGGGCCACGGTATAGATTTTTTTGAAATCACTTGCTATCCTCCATAATAGTCTATTGTTATCCATCACAGGTGTTCTACGGTGTAGACTTGTAAATTGATCCATTAAAAGTAAATCACCTTCTTTAAATATGTGATGATATTGATATTGAGATTTAAATATCTTTGGCATTAATTTTTTAATCATTTCTTCGTGGTCAATTTGTTTCTTGCCTTCCCACGCTCTTATAATAAAATGATATGGAAAGTAAAAGTATTCTTTACCTGTATGTGGATGTTTACCAATTAATTTACGAATACTACCTTTATTCTTACTCATAAATTCTAATTCAGGATCGCCTTCTTCTAAATTATATATTGTATTATTCTTAAATTTCAATCTAATTGTTATAGACCTATAATATTCTTTTTCTTCATCTGACATATCTTCAAATGGTAATTGAGTATTACAAACACTTAAAGTTGTATTAATATCTTCTTTTATACAATACAAACCTATTAATATCTTATCAATTAAATGCCTAGAGTTTCCGTTTGAGTGCCAACCTAATTCTGTATCACCAAACATACCAATTTTTTTACCATCTTTATCTCTCTTACCTGTAACTAAAAATATTTCTGGATACTCTTTTGGATTCATAAACAAATCAGGCGCTTCACACTCACCAAATCTTTTCATAGTACTAATATATTCTGATTCATTTAATTTTTGATTATAAAATACTGCGACACCTTGTTTATGGATACCTTTAGCAATTGCTAATAAATTTTCATTATCCATTTCTTTAATTTGAATATCTACTTTATCTGGACGTATCATAATATATTTTCTACCTTTCTTTTGAATTGTTGAAAACTAACATCTTTTGGAATATTATTCCATCTAGTAATCCAAGCACATCTAGGTGCTTCTGTAACTACCACCCTATGCATTGTTGTAGTTTGTATTAATAATGGTTTATCTACTACAATATGACCTATCTTTCTATCACTTAAAAACTTTTCAAACTCTGGTGTATATTGACCCATTTCTTTTTGTACTTTAAATTCGTGATAGTATGCATAACCGTGAGCGTTCTTTTCAGGTAAATAAACTTCTTCATCTTTTGTTTCATAATAATCTATACGTGAACCACCTAATACTGGAATTACTATATTATAACCATTAGGATGTTCAGTATCTAAATCAATATCAGTATGCGGAAATACATCTTTCTTTGTACTATTTGCTGTATTAAATCCTGTTGAACGAAACTGATAGTGTGGATGTACTTTTCTATGTTGCGATAATATAGGATCAAATATTTTTTCATAACCTGTAGGTTTACCTGTCATATTATATTCTAACGAATAACTTTCAAATGGTGTTTTGCCAAACACATTAAAGTCTTTACCAACTCTATCACTTTTAACTTTCTCATACAAAGAAAGTAATAGACCTCTATCAACTTTAATATCAAGATATTCTGCAACACCTTTTATCATATTTCTTGCAATACTCCTTCTATAAAAGGATTTTTAAATTCTTTTACAATCTTACCTTCTTCTATTAAATATGCATATCTACTACACCTTACACCAAAACTATCTCCCCAATCTTCATCTTTTTTTATTCTTTTTGTAAATACTGCTAAAGGGTCTGATACACTATCAATATCTTTGTGACCGTGTTGTTTGTTCCAAACGTCCATAACTATTGGATCATTTACTCCAACAAAAACAACTTTATCAATACCCTTTTCTTTTAGATAATCTAAAGCGTTTGCAAATCCTGGTAAATGTTTTTTTGTACAACCATCTGTAAATGCACCAGGTATTCCACACATTATAGTTTTACTATTTGTTAATTCATAAGGTACAAACTTTTTGTCTTTATAGATATAAAGACCTTTACAATCTATTTTTTCCATTTGTCATTCCATTCTTTATATTTTGCTTTCCAACCACTAACTTCATCTTCCATATCTTTTCTCAAAATTTCTTTACACTCTTTTTCAACAAACTTATAATTATCAGGTAGAAGATGATTCCAACAATCATTTTTTACAAACATTTTTTTAACTCTACCACCAAGTTTCTCTAATATATCTTTTGTCATTTCAAAATGTCTATCACCAGCACCTTTATAAGAAGGTGTAAAAGAAATAACATAAATTGGTTTATTTGATATTGAATATTTTTGTCCTAAACTTGCGTTATAATATCCTTTTACAACTAACCAATCTAATAAATTTTTAAAACCTACTGAATAATGACCTGTATATTCTGGCACAGAAAATACTAGTATATCACTTTTATCCAATATGTTATCTAATTCTTCTACTTCTTTTGGTATTTCACCATCAGGTTTATTAGAATCACAAATAGGTAAATCCATTTTAATTATATTAGAAAACTTTATATAATGATCCATTAACAATAGACCTCTATAACTCATAGAGTTTTCACTATAACTAAATGATACTGCTGTTATTTTCATATTTTTACCTTTGAGTAATCAAATGCTGTCCTCCACAACATTCTATTTTTATCTTTTATAGGTGACCGTCTATGTATTGTATGTAATTGATCCATTAAAAGTAAATCACCAACTTTAAAAACGTGATGATATTGATACTTTGATTTTATCACATCATCCCATAATGTTTTGTAAAACGTTTCAAAGTCTTCTATTTCTTTTCCATCTTTAGTAAATGCTTTAACTATATATGGCACCATAAAATATATATATTCTCTTCCATCAAAAGGGTGTATACCTACTAAAGGTCTTCTATCAACATTTTCTTTATAATGTTCTTGACCAACTCTAAATGTATCTTCTGCTACACCTTTATAATCGCTATCATCTGGCCATAGTTTAGCACGAGGACCAGAATTGTCTAATCTAATATCTATATTACGATAATAATTTTTCTTTTCTTCCGATAAACTAGCAAACGCACTACAATTATTGTTTATTGAAAGAACAGTATCAATACACTCATTAACACAATATAATCCTACACATATCTCTTTAAAATTATGTCTACCTGTACCATTAGCGTGCCATAGTAATTCTGTATCTCCAAATAAATAGTTTTTACCCACATAACTTAATCTTTGTTCTTCTTTTGGATTCATATAGTAATCAAGTTTCTCAACTTCACCTATTCTTGTTAAAACATCAGCATATTGATTCATAGTTAATTTTTGTTCGTATAAAACAACTTGTCCATCTTTTACAAGTTTCTTAACTAATTGAGCTAACTCTTCATCTGTATAATCTAATATCTGTTTCATTTTTCTAAAAGAGGAGTAATACAAATTCTAGCATTATCATTCCATCTCATACGCCTTCTTTCTAAATAATAAGGGTCTCTTGTTGTTGCTAAGAAAAAACAATCTGATGGTTTAAATCCATATTCATTACAAATTTTAATTTGCTTTTCTCTATTTCTTTTCCACATTTCATCAACTGTAAAATTATGCATTAATAAATTTATTGTTCTCACTCCATTATAATTCCAATTCTCTAATCTTTTTAATCTTGCTAATGTTGGATGTTCTTCTTTTGTATATACTAAACCAAGTCTTTGTCCAATCACACCAAACCCTTTAGAAAAACTAAAAAAGACTTGTTCAGTATTTTTTGGTATATCAATTTTTTGAATATTAGTTGAACCAATATATGTACAATCTAATATTACTGGTGCAACTATTTTTTGTTCTTTAAGATTAAAAAAGTTACCATCTGCTGATGATGGTATAGAAATGAAAACAGGTTTATTAGGGTCTATAATTGATGGTATTGCTGAACGACCATCATCACCCATATATTGACCTGGTACATCACAACAAACATCTCCCCAAGGTCCTATTGCGTCAGGATATTCATATTCACCATAACATAGTTTTTGCCATTCTCTTTGTTCTATTATTTTCCAATGATGAATGGCGTCTGTTGTGCCATTAACAAAATAACAATATGGAAATTCTGATAAGTCTATAATTTCACCCACCCATTTTCTATGGGTTTGTTCAACTAAATCTAAATCTTTAGTTGCTTGTCCATCGCCTCTACGATAGTAAGTATCCGATACCAATTGTTCATCAAGAAGACGCCTAACATCTTCTGACATAGGTACGTCTACCCAGCGATTATCTCTTAATGATTGTTTTATTTTTTCCATAATCTAAAAATAATTTTTCTGCTATCCAACCACCTATATCCCACTTATGTAATCTAACTCTTTTCATATTTGTGTGGTGGTTTCTATGATAACCTTCACCTGCAATAAAGAAGTTTAACCAAGGAACGTTAGCTCCATTTGGTGTTCTATGTCCAACTGTATTTAAAAGTCCAAAACCAATTTTTGCAAAGATAAATGGTACGACACAAAATGCCAACCAAAAGTATGGACTAATTAAATAACTAACTACATTAACTCCAATTAATATTTTCAACCAATGTTTATGACAAAATACTAATCTAGGATTTTTATATAAATCTCTAGCATATCTTGTTGGTATATTATTAATGTTCCAAGTAGTCAGTAATACTTTCCAAAATCCCACGTGTTTAACTGCGTGTGGGTCTCCTGGTCCATCTGAAAACTTATGGTGCATTCGGTGACTTGCAATCCAACCTATTGGTGTTCTAATACAAGCAATCATCAACATTGCTAAACCAATTGTTTCAAACCATACTGGTACTTTAAATTGATTGTGGCAATAATGTCTATGTAATAATAGACTAGCTCCCCAATGAGATATAATTTGCGACCATAAAATGCCTAGTAAGATAGCAATTGTTAATTCCATTATTCATCCTCTACCAGGTTCCAAGATATTCCATTTTCATCACAATAAGTTTCCATCTTATTTAAATTACTTGTACAAGCACTTTCAGCTGTAAACTCATCATAGGATGCTCTATCTTTAAAAATTGTAGTGTACGTTTCTGTTAAACCATCTACTACTTTAACAGGTTTTTGTGTAATTTTACCTGCGTCAAAATATGTATCAATTAAAGTTAATATATCACTAGTCCAAAAATCAATATTTGTTTCAGCGTTAGGTTTTGTATATACGTTTTTAAATGTGTAACTCATACTACTATTTATGACGCTTTTAAATTGTCGCCTATAATTTTATATACTTCCTCGTTTGCTTTAACATTTAACACTAGCATATAACTACCTTCAAAGGAAAACAGACTATGTGCTTTATTTGTATTCAAAAAATACGCTCTTCCGTGTTCAAAATGTAAAGGTTTATCTTCATATATAAAATATAAGTCTGGTGGATTACATCCTTTTAAAGGTATTAGTATTCTCAAACTATTTTGTTGTTCAATATATACAGGCAAATCTCTATGTGGTGGAAAATAACCACCTCTATCTAAAAATAGAATATGAGACCTACCTAAATGTTTAATAAAAGGTTTTACTATCTTTTGTATTTCTTCACTTTTATAATAAACATCTGTTAGTTTATTAAAACTTAACTCATCATATTCAGTTTTATTTTCTGCGTTATGTTCTTTTATGGACTCCAAATCAATACCATTTATAGAACCATCTAAACTAGTTACGCTTAGACCATATCTTTTTATATCTGGTTTTCTTGGATTGTAATGAGCATATTTAAACTCTTTAATCTCATTAAACAACTTATTGACATCACACTTTAATTTTAAAGGTATCATATCACCAAAAGATAATAAACTATTATAACTCATATTTTTTCCTATCTATAAAATAAGGTGACCACCAACCAGTCCAACCTTCCTCCATTATGTGATGTAATTGACCAAGTGTACACATACTATAATTTAAATCTGGTCTTTCCATATTAAATTTAGGACAAATTTTATTGTATGTTTTATATTTTATTTCTTTATAATAAAACTCATCACTACCTTTATTATATTTCTTTAAATAGTATTCATCATTTGACTTAAACTTTTTCCATATATGAGATACATCACCTGTCCAAGACACAACAGAAGAATTTAATGGTGTATGTGCTGGTTCTCTCCACCAAGTATCATCTAACAATGTAAAATCCTTTCTTATTATTTGTGTGCCTAGTTTATCATAGATAATCACATCTAAATCAAAGTATAAGTTTTCTCCATCTCTATAGATATCATACATTTGAAGTTTGTTATACCAGTTGCCATACAAGTCAGAAGATACAACAACAAACTCATCATACTTTAGACCTGAATAAGTGTCTATCATATGTTTCAAATTTCTAACGTGCCAGTTAGTAAACTTATCTCCAAATCTACAACAAATAATTCTCATATAACTTTCTTTCGTTTTCAACATTTCTCTCTAAATCTACATTACAATATTTTTTACATTGTTTAGGTAAATCTTCATTTGGATTATTTTGTAATACATTTATAAATTCTTTCCACTCATCTTTATTTAAAATTTCTTCAATAGATTCATTATTATCTATGTGTAGATTATCTTTGAATAAATTTTTTAAATGTTTATCTTCCCAACTAATATTTACCCAACAACAAGGTAATATATGTCCTGTAACTGAATAAGACAAATCTCTATTAGTCAAAAGACATTTTGGTTTTAATGTATTTTTTTTATTTTTTATATCTTCAACTTTACTCATAGGTCTTGGAGTCCATTCTCCGCTAGAATAATCTATTGAAGCATACAAGTTATTAGGATTTTCTCCATCAGTTTCTTTATTACTATTTTTCCAACCTATTAATCCTTCAAAACCTTCTTCTTTTACTTCAACATTAGAAATATCTTTTGATACAGGTCTTTTTGATGTTATTAACATAAACCTTAATTTATGTTTTTTAGCAATCTCTTTTGCTTCTTCAATATTATCTTTATTATAATCAAATACAATGTACTGCCATTCAGGATTTAAACCTAAATATTTGTTTAATAACATCATATCAAATAAAAATTCACCATCTTGGTTCTTTCTATACTTATGACTATCTTTAGGCAATCCATCTATACCAAAAATCCAATTAGCATTTGTATTTGCTAGAAATGCCTCTTGCCACCAACTTTCAGGTTTATGTGTAGCGGCAGTATGTACTTCAGTTTTAATTTTTTCTTCTTTGCATATTTTTAATATGTCAATAAAATGTACATTGAAAATAGGATCAGAAAATGTTCCACAAAAAGAAACTCTTTTAAAATATTTTATTATTTTTTTAAATTGTTCTGGTGTTAAATCTTTACCAGGTATTCTTCTATTTTGTTCAGCAAATCTTTGTCTAGCACAAGCAGAGCATTGTAATGTACATTTAGGACCTGCGTCTATATTAAGAGTTCTTTCATTAAAAGGAATCATTTTATTTTAATTTTCATATAGTTTATCAATTTTAGGTGTTGTGGCTTTTCTTACCAAATCACCTTCTTTTATTTCTGTAATTTCAATACCACGTTCTCTATGTGAGTTAATTTTAAAATCAGCTCTTGTAGGTATTGTATGAATATTACCATATGGGTCTTTTATTTTTTTACCACCATCTGTTTTAATATTTACTATCTTACATTTTCTCATTTTTAATTTTTTTCTTTGATGTAATTTCTGACCAGTTGTTGTAAGTTTACTACCATTAGCGGCACCAATCATTATTTCAACTTCATCTGATTCCCAACGAGGTCTATCTTTTTGAGGATACCCCACACCTAATCCATAACATATTTGTTTTTTACCTGCTTTAACATCTTCAAGTATTCCTAATTTCTTTTCCCAATAATCATCACCATTTAAATCATTATGACTTTTATTTGCACCTGTATGAAATCCCATTTTAACTGCCGCTCTCATAGTTAAACCCAATGATATACCAATACTACAATAAGCATTTTGCCATCTATTCTTGTCTGTATTAGATTTTAAAGTACCATCAGCATTAGCATTCAATTGTGAATTAGGTTCTTTCGCAACCCAAACAATATAAAGACTTGCGTTTGATTGTGAGTTTCTCCAAGTTGCTGGTGGTTTTCTGCTTTGAGTATAACCCCAAGTATATCTGGATAATTCTTGTATTAATTTTCTATCTGCTGTCCAGTAAATATCATAATATCCTTCGTGTTGTTTTGAAGGAGAGTTTGAAGCAACCCATAACAATTCATCAATACATTCTCGGTATATTGATTTACTCATATCAAATCTTTTATAGTCCCAATTCCTTTGGCACTTCTGCATTTGAATTAGGTTTTGTCTTTCTTCATCCCAATTATAAAACATTTTTCTTATTCCATCTTCAGACATTCCAATACTCCTTTATAAAATCATCATTGTGTTCGTGTATCGTTTTACCTGGACCTGTAAAATGAACCACTTTAATATATTTATGTACGTCACCAAGTATCATATATTCAGTCTTAAATTTGTCACGATACATTTTGTTTAGTGTGACATTTTCCTTAAAGTCATTTGTGTATTTACATATCCATTGTTCAGGTGTTTTAATTACCTTTGTTTTATATTCTTGTAATTTCCAACTAACATAATTTTGTTCTCCATAGTATTTTGTATGTACATCACCATTATTATAATAAAGTAATTGCCAATAGTCAGGATTTTTAACAAAATCGTCCCATATATGCTTTAAACTACCAGACTTAAACTTATAAAATCCACCATTTGTTTTTAACTTTGATTCCCACCATATACCATAGGTAACTAATTCATTATCTTGTACAGGATGTCCTATTAGTTCATCTACATTGCCTGTAATAACTTGGTCTATATCCATAACTATAATATCATCACCAGGGTTTTGATATGCAAAATGCGGACTAAAGAATTTTAATTTGTGCCAATGTTTCTTAATCTTATCGTGAGAGTTATAAGGTAATATAACATCTGCTTCAATGTCTTTAGTATCACTTAAACATATAAACTCAAAAGGTATAGTTGAGTTTCTTTTTAAACTTCTATATAACTTTGATACATAATCTGGTGTATAAAAACCGTCAAAGTATACCGTACATATTTTAAGCATATTTTTCCCCTACAAAGATTGATTTATACTCTGGACATTTTTTGGCATATTTTCTCCATACAGTATCAAAGTCTTTACAGACAGCGTGTACTATCTTTGTTTCATCTGGTATAAAATGTTGAGTATCAAAGAAGTAATGCCATCTTCTATCCAACCATTGTATACCAACTTTATTTACATTTACTTTATATGAAAAGATTGTTTCATTATCATACCTAAACATATTAAGAATATTTTGTGGATACAAACCACTCTTGTCAGTTCTTAACTTTGTCATTAAATCTATCGTATCTTTAAACCCACCAAAAAAATCTAGTTTTAAAATTTGTTCTTTTGAAGCACCAATAATAGCAGTATTAATAACATCATTTCTAGGGTCAAGATTTTTGTCTAAAAGCATTGCTTGACAATTGAAATACTTTGCTGATGGACTTCTAATACTATGTCTGATTTCGTTGATAGTATGTTTATTAACCATATGGTTTTGATTATAAACAGCAATATGATTTTTTACATCCCATACATCAAAAAATGAATCAGTAGTTAATGGTATAGCGTCAAAATCTAAATACAAAATCTCATCATACTTTTTTGCTAATTCATATAGTAAATGTATCTTATAGAAATTAACTATTTCATAACCTGTTAATTGAGGAAAGTCTTTACGTAGATTTTTTTCATATGTCTTATAACGTTTATCATTTTCAAACATAATAAAAGTTGCACCTATGGATTTAGCATATCTGCGCTTAGTATCAACTAATCTTTTATAATGCTTTTTAAATGCATTAACAGTTATTTTTGCTTTAGCTACAGTATCACATTCTTGTTTGGATTGTCCGTAATGTTCCTTTGCAGGTACATCAACATAAAGACTATAAATTACTTTCATATTTTCCTATCAATGTAAATCTAGTGCCTCTATCATCTTGTATTTTATCCTCTAATAATACTTTGGTATTATTTGGTAATTGTAATTTAAATTCACCTAAACCTTTAACACAATTTACACTATCGTGGTTATCATACATATCATTTGATTGAAAAGCAAAGTAAGCATTTGTGTCTAAATGTAATTCTTTCATTGATTTCATATTTTCGCAAGACGCATTAATTATCAAATTAGTTTTTTTAATTCTACTTGAATCAGACGCCCATTTAAACACATCATCACATATAAAATCTACATTCTTATAATGATTAAACAATCTATTTTTAGCAATACTAATAGTTGTAGGGTTTATATCTATAGCAGTAATTCTTTTTACCTCTTTAAATGCAGGTATTAATATACTACCATACCAACAACCAAAGATTACTATTTCTGAATTAGTTGAAACTATTAATTGGTCCCTAATAAGTTTAACCATTCTTTCTTTAGATTTAAATTGATTAGGACTATATGAATCTAATAGGTCTGTATTAGTTCTTCCCTCCTGCATTATATTTTTAAATAATTGTAAATCTATATCCATTTTACTATTTCCTCTATTTCAGGTTTTTTGTCCCAATCCAATTTACCCCAAATTTTCATATCTTGTTCCCTATATCGTTTTGCATAACCACAACTTATCATTGTTATAGGTCTTTGGTCAACCATAGTTAAACCAACTTTGTGCCAATCTTTTACTTCTCTTTTAAAACAAGAATTGTAAGATATATCTAATCCTTCTTCTAGTAAATAATATCCTAAATTACCTACAAATAATCCTACTTCAACTGATACTGAATCTATTATAAATTCAACATCATATGATTGGTCAAAATAATGTCCTTTTTCAACTTGTTCTCTATAATAACGATTTGGTTTTGCCAATCTACTATGTATAGTAATTAAATATGGATTTAATTTTATATGTTCATAGAAAGGATTGACAACACCTCCTTGTGTTTTATTCATCCTTTTCAAATTTACTGCTCTATTTTCAGCATCCCTATGATTTTTTACACACAATCTATGGATTGCTTCTTTTTCTAATTCTTTATCAGGTCCCCAAACTAATGCTTGATATGCCATTGCATTGTTTTTACCTGGTGTTGTTTTCCACGCCTTCCATAATGCTCTTTCAACAGATTCTTTTGGTGGTATTTTATCGCTATATTTTGCTATATGTTTTCTTTTCTTTTCTAGTGTATCAAAGTAATTCATTTTCGTATTATCCAATTGTTAATTACTAATATATCTAGTTCTGTTTTTTTAAAAGTTCTAATTGCGTCTTCTGGTGATTCAACAATAGGTTCGTGGCAATTAAAACTAGTATTTAATAGCATTGGTATACCTGTTATCTTATAAAACTCATTAATAAGATTATAAAACTTTTCATTAAATTGTTTATTAACTGTTTGTATCCTAGCAGTATTATCTCTATGAGTTATGCCTGGCACTTTATCAGATTTAACTTTACATATTCTTGACATATAAGGACTAGGACTATTTGTATCAAAGTATTCTTGATAATGTTCTTCTAATACTGCTGGCGCAAAAGGTCTAAAGTCTTCTCTTTTTTTTATCGTATGATTAATAATATCTTTTATTTTAGGATTTCTAGGGTCTGCTAATATACATCTATTACCCAATGCACGGTTACCACTTTCTGATTTACCTTGAAACCAACCTACTATTTTTCCATTAGCAATTTCTTGAGCAACATCTTCAATATTCATAATTGAATTACCAATATATTCATATTCTCTTCCAGCAAAAGTTTCTGTTTTATGTTTATTCTTATTCAATACATAATCAGCGTGTTGATAAACTCCTAATGCTTGTCCTTCATCTCCTACAGCAGGTGGTATGTAAACATTTTCATAATGTTTTGTAAATTCTTCATTCAAATAACCATTGTATATAACTCCTCCAGCTAAACAAAGATTTTCGCAAGTTTTAAGTGGATAGATATGTTCTTTTATTTTATCTATTGTAAATTTTTGTAATGTAAATGCCAAATCTTCACGACCATATTCTTCAACATTAATTAGTTTATGCATTGGTTGTTTCTTTTCTGTTATTTTTCCAGAAAATATTGTTTCAAATACATCATAGTAGTATTGACTAAAACTTCCATAACCAACTAACCCCATTAATTTACTTGCGCCTAATGAACCAAATCCAGTTAGTTTAGACATATGATTCCATAACCAACCTATAGGTAATTCTTTTGATAAATCTATTATCTGTTTATTTCTATCAATAAAGATACATCTAAATTTATAACCAATACCATCAATAGCAACTATATCAGATTCTTCAAATCCAGAATTAATATACGCATAAGTAGCGTGTGCTTGATGATGGTCTATAAAATACATATCATCTTTAAAATAATGATCCCATAAGTGTGTAGGTTGATAATCTAATACTTCTTTTGGTATTATATCTTTACACATTCTAATACCACCAACTGTCATTGAAAAAGCTAACACGGCGCCCTCTTGTTTTCTAAAATAGTCTTTAACAAATTCATTATTTAATTTATAATCACCTGTATTTAATAATTCTTGATGAGCATAAGAGTCTACCTCATAAGGAAGATTATGTTTAAATCTAGTAAATCTTTCTCTTTGATTATGCCATACACCATTATAGGTATTATGGTCGTGTAGATTTAATGCTATTGCAAATATTTTAGTCATTTAATAACTTTGCATATTTTCTCATAGGAAAATGCCCTTTCGGTTGTACCCATTCAGTACAAGTCTTACAATAGTTTTCATATTTAAATAATCTAAAGTTCATCATCTTATCAACGTTTTCTTGAGTCAATGCAAAAGTTTTAGATAGTTCTTTATTGTTTGCAAACTTTTTACTACAATGTACAATATGTTTCTTTTCAAAATCTATAACAGGCACCATTGGAAAAGAAGCACACATCTTTCTATCTATTTCATCTGCTTGTATAACATCTGTAAACTCTGGTGACCTACCATTAAATGCTTTCCACATAGTATTCTTATGATTTAATTTTTCTATTACTTCTTTATGATTGTCTTTGTATTTAAAATAGTTAGGTGATTTTAAAACAACATTATAATTGTTCATATCATTTTCAGGTATAAAATCAAAATTGCCTAACATCTTTACCTCATCCTCATAAAAATCTAATATATTATGTTCAACATACAGTATTTCTTTATCTTCTAATACTTCAGGATATCTCTTTCTAACAAAAGAGTTTGATAGTACTGAACAAACAAAATTAGGATACTTTTTAATTTCTGCAATAACTTTATCTAAATTTTTAATTAAACCAGGTTCTCCTCCTAATAGGCATATTCTAATTTTATAATTCTTTAACTTCTCTAAAGTACTCTTTAGAAAATCCATATCTACTGTCAAGTTTCTCATTTCTAAAGTATAACTTGTACAATAGTGGCAATCCTTATTACAGGACATAGATAAGAAAAAATCTATTGCTAAGTAATTATCTTGTATCTCTTGTAATGTTTTCATAAAATTTATTAAATGCTATCTTCAACTTTCTTTTATTTTTAAATTCAACTTCTTCAATATACCCTGGTGTTTGATATGTCTTCTCTACAATATAATCGTAAATAGGTTCAGTTGTTTCGTTGACTAAACTCTTGTCAAATAAATCATCACCCAATACTCTTTTCATATTCTTTACAAACTTATTTTCTTCGTGTCCTAATAAAATTAAAATTGTATTAATAACTTCATCAATCTCTTCTTGTTTCATATAAGGGTGTATAGGTAACGTTAATATAGTATCACAAATAATCTTACTAATAAAAGTTTTATCTTTTCTATGAGCAATTTTTTTATACATAGTATTTTCAGACAAAGGTTTATCATAATGTACTTTCGCACCTAGTTTATCTTTAACCATATCTCTTACTTTTTTATTCTGCAATCTAATAACATATTTGTGATAGTTATGATTAAGACCATTTGTTGTAGGTTGTATGGTCACATAATCTTTTAATTGTTCATCATATTGTTTTGCTATCTCTTGTCTTTTAGATATCCATTCGTTCATCTTCTTTAATCTAAAGTTAATAAAACAAGCATTAAGCATTAACATTTTTGAGTTACGACCTAACACTTCATTGTTGCCGTGTCTTCTTAACTTTCTAAACAATTCTGCTTTGTCTTTATCATCTGTTAATATTGCTCCACCACCTGCAATACCAGAAACAACTTTATTTGCATTGAAACTTAAACAACTAACATCTCCTATTGAACCTGCCTGAACACCATTTAAACTAGCACCTAATGATTGAGCGGCGTCTTCTATAAATGCAATCTCTTTTTCTTTACAAAAATCTAATATCTCTTTTGTATCAGACATACTACCAAATAGATGTGGATACACTATTGCTTTTACTCTAGGCGTCCACATTCTTTTAATACTATCTAAATCCATATGATAAGTTAAAATATTAGGTTCACAAAATACAGGTCTTGCACCCACCATAGATATACAAGACGCTGTTGCTATCCAAGAAAATTGAGTTGTCAATACATCATATCTAGAATCAATACCTAAACTAATTAAAGCAAAATGTAATGCGTCTGTACCACTATTACAAGCAACAGCATATTTTCTACCTGTTATTTTAGTAAGACTCTTTTCAAGGAACTCTACATTTTGTTCCTGTTCTTGTTGCATAGCACCGTCAAAGATTTTTAAATACTCTTCTTTATTTGCTAAATATTCTCTATCCCAACCAGTCATATAAAAACTCCGCTATTTTTTCGTGTCCTTTTCCATTAGGATGTACATCTAATTTAGATACTATTAAATCTTCTATGTAATCTTCATTTTCATTATATAATGTTTTAGATTCTATGTGAAACCCACCAAATCTTGGTGAAGTTGGCCAACCTATAAAATCTTTTACATTTATATAAGGTTCATATTCAAGCATAATTTTACTACATTTTAATCTATCTAGGTTTTTAGTTAGACTTTTTGAATTATAATTATATCTTCGTTTAAAATTTGGATTGTTTCTATTCTCATAAACCTCAGCATCTGTTTTTGATAATCCTGTAATAAAACCATCAAACAAAGATATCATTTGAAACATTTTAAGAGGAATATTATATAGTTTACATATTAATTGTAAACTTATCATATATCTTAAATCTTTTCTTACAAAACTAAAAACATCTCCATCTGGATCAATTCTTTTTTGGTGCCAAGTACCTAAATGACTTTCTTGATAATCTTTTCTTTGACATTGTGTCCAAGCAGGTATAACTAATCCTATTTGAGATTTGTCTTTAGTCTTTAATATATATTCTAATATAGTTGAATAGATATATTCATTACCCGCTCCATTATGAGCAAGATTGACACACTCCATATCTAATTTTTTTGCTAAAAGTTCGGGCCACTTCGGCCAAGAACAATCCATTTCTGGATGTACTGCTGATTCAAAATTCTTATCTGTATTACTACAACCGCTTACTAATAATATCTTTTTCATTTATTGCCTTTATCAATTCAATAAGAATATTTATATTGGCAGAATATATCTGTTCCGTAGGCACAGGTCTATTCCAATATATTATACCACCATCTTTCATATTTTTATCTCTCAAATACTCTACATTTTTACCTAACCATCTAAACTCTACAAAAAGTCTAGGTGCAGGATCAAAATTAGGTTTTGTATATACATAGGTTTCAAATTTACCTAGTATATTTGATATAGGCACAAATAAATTATTCAATTTAGGATTAATCCACTTCTCATTATAAGTTATAATGCCGTGGTCTGGATATCTATCAATTACTTTTTCAAGTTCCTTATAATATATTTCATTTGTTCCTAAAAACAAATATCTAAATTGAATATCATCTTTAATAGGTTTATATACATCAAAATTAATTATCTTTTCATATTGTGTACCAACACCATTTGGATAAACTTCGTAGTCGCATAAGTCATAAACCTTTTTAGTTTTAAAATATTTTAACGCCAAAGGATAGTCTTTAGGATGATTTTCTGAATAAAGTGCTATTACATTATTTTTAAATAGTAAATGTAAAGTTAATAATTGGTCTTTAGTATATTTGTGTTTATCTAGGTATGGCAAAGTTATCATACTTCTACCTAGTACTAAAGTTATTTCATCTGTAGTTGGTGTGTAATGGTCAAAGATTATATTTTCGTAAGTCTTATATTGGTCTTTAATCGCCTTTATATAATCTTCTTTTGTGTGTTTAGGATTGGGTATTATTATTACTTGACTTTTAATACCTACTGAATTAAGATAACAACAATGTTCATAACTATAACGTAATAATCCATCACCAGGTTTGCCTGTACATACTATATTCATTTTACTAAATCAAAAGCAATTTTCAATACCTCAATTTTAGTTTTAGCTTGTCTTAATTTCTTTTTACTTTCACTATCTTTTGAATCTCTAATTTCTTCAATTTCAAATAATGCTAACTTCAACGCAAATAGGTGGTCTTCATTTTCTATATCTTGAAAAATTGCTCTAACAAGAGAAGGATAAAATTGTGTAGATAATTTTTTTTCATCTAATACTAATCCATCCTTTTTAGCAATTCTCATTACCATTTCTTCAAATCCTGCTTTTTCACCTTTCTTTTTATTATATGTATTTTCGTGAAGTTGGTCTAAAGTACAAACCTTTAATAACTCTTGACAAACTGGATACTTCATATCATATTCAACTATATGTGATTTTACTTTATCACCATCCTTTAATAAAATCTCAATATTTTTTCTTTCAGTATCTATAAAACTTGCTGTAATATAATTTTCTTTAGTTATCATTAATTTGTTCTCCTGTTCTTTGTTATATATTTTCTTAAATTCACTTCAGGACTCCAACCTAAAGATTTTAAAAATGATATATTTGCTTTATTCAATATTCTTTCAGATTCATCTGCCAATTGTTCTTTCGTATCAATCTTAAAGTATTGTAGTATATCAGTTAGTTTATGTATTTCTCCAGTACCAATATCTATAACATCTCCAAATGGTACTATACTTTCAGTTGAAGATATTAAAGTATTTATTGCTGAGCATACATCATCTACGTGAATAAAATCTCTCCAATGGTTTGTATTAACATATGGTACATCATTTCTTAATATTCTAGGTATCAACATAGTATCTCTAGCACCTTTTCCATAGACTGTAGTAAATCTCATACCAATAGATTTTTTTGGTGCAATTTGTTCCATAGAATACTTACTCATTGCATATGGATTTCTCCAGGGTTCATATGCTGTACTTGAACTTGCGTATAAAATTTTTGTGTCTTTGAAATGGTCAAATACTCTTTGACTTGCGATAACGTTTTGTGTCCAATACTCGGTAGGATTTGCTAAACTATCTCTTACACCAGCTATACCTGCTAAATGTATTACCCAATCAACATCATATTTTAAATCACAGGTTAATAAATTATTACCACTATTACGGTCTATTTCAATAATAGTATGATTTCTTACTTCTAAATATGTCTTTAGATTTTTTCCTATAAATCCATCAGAACCAGTTAATAATATTTTCATAATAAAATCTCATTGTTTAACTCTTACTTATTTTCAAATACCAAGTATTTGCTGTTGAAGCAGAACCATTTGGAAACTCTTGCGCTCTATAATCATCTGCATTAACAAATCTTTGTTGATAATCACCTGAACCTGTCAAGATTGTATCTGCCATACCAGAACCTCTATTTGTTCCTGATGAATAACTATAATTTATTTTATAACCATCTGCTGAATTTCCAGCAGTATATTTAAGAGCATTACCTATTAAAGTATTCCAATCTGCTGTTGCATATTCTCTTATATCATTAGCAGCGGTAACATAAAGTGGTGTTTTTGGAGTATTGTTAGCACCATTTAATTGATGTAAATAATAATTTTCAATTGTTGTAGGATTATCCAATGCGTGGTCTCCAATTGTTGTAGGGTCATAAGCAGTTAAATCTGCTTGAGTATTTACAAAAACTGGTGTTGAACTTACTAAAGTAGAACCTGAAACATTATTTGAAGTGTTAATATGATATGTTCCACCCTGGTCAGTTCCTAAACTTGCACTTACTAATAAATCTATTGCAGGATGAAGAAAAGTATCTTTAACATCTTGCAATGACATTGCTTGAATATTACTAGCTGGTGTTCTAAAACAAGGCCAAGTTTTTCCTGTATCAGATGGAGCTCCACCAGGATTTCTAGTTAAATTTATTTTATCGTAGGTAACAGTTACAGTTGAAGGTTCAGCTGTTGTTGCCTCGGTAGGAAAAGATGAAGCGTCTGTTGAATGGATACCTGCTTGTTGTCTTGTATCTGTTATTGATCCTATACTACCACCAGAACTAACTACTGATAATGAAACAGATGGTGCTAATGAATATTGATAGATTGTTTGTGAAATTATTTCATTGACTTCGGCAGAAGTCATTTCTTTCAAATTGCCTGCACTATAATATAAAGGAGCTCGTATAGCCATAATTAATTTTCCTAACTCGCACTACCAAAAATAGTCTTTTGCGCTACCCCTGCTGAATTATATATTACTAAAGATACTGAAGATGTAAAAATAGAACTAGTCGCATATCCTGTTGTATTTGTTAAAGCAACTGTTCCACTTGCGTCAGGAAATGTTATTATATTATCTGCTGTTGGATCAACTACAGTTAAACTTGTTTCAAAACTATTGCTTGTTGCACCTTCAAAAAATAAAACTTTATTCTGACCTATTTCTAAATTAGAATTTATAGTAACTTGGTCACCTGATAAAGGAGTAAAATTATTTGCTTTTACATCTCCTAAAATTTGTAAATTATCATTAATAACTAATTCTGTAGAATCTGTAGATGAAATTTGATTACCAGAAACTTGAACTGTTCCTAATGTGTGAGTTCCACCTGTACCTACAATTGTTCCAAAAGTACCTGTTCCACCAGATACTTCATTAGTTGTTGTTATATTTTCATTATCAAAATTTATAATACCACTTGAGTCTGTAATATAACCACTTGATAAAGTTAAATTACCTGCATTTACAGTCGGAGCTGATAAAGAAGTTGTAATAGATACATCATCTGTTAATGACATTGTTAATATATCTGGAGAAGATACAACAGCATTTATTTGGTTTGATGTTCCAAGAAATCTAGCTGTTTGACCTGCACCAACTGTTTGTACAGTTGAAGTGGCGTCTTCCATCTTCCAACCAGCAGCAGAAAATATTTGACCAGCTAATTCATTAACTGCACCAATAACACTAGTTGCTGACATTGAAGGGTCTAACGTTCCTATGTCGCCAAAATCATCAGCAGATAAGAGATTAAACTGAACTCTTAAATCTTCTAACGTTTGATTTGGTAATATCTGTCTAGCAGCCATTTTATTTTACAACCTTCTTAATTAAATCTTTTATTTCTCTTAATTCTTTTTTTAAATTATTTATCTCGGAACACACACCTCTTAATTTGTCTGCGTTCTCTTCTCTTTGTTTTACTCTTCTCATATAAACAGCATATTCGTTGCTTGTTCTAACTATAGCATTAGTTTCTACATCCCTAATTAAATCTGCGTGTCCTTCAACTTTCAATATTCCGTTTGCCATTTTCTTATATCGCCAATGCAATTCCTCTCATATCTTTACAAATTGGTGGATAAGATGATATCGTTCCTTTCATTACAATTTTAATTTGAAATGAAGTGAAATCATTTAATCCATTTGCTGAATATTTGTATTCTCTAAATGTTAAATCGTCTTCTGCAGGAGCAATTGTAATATCTTCGCTACCATCTGAATTAAATGGTAACCAATTCATATCTTCAATTTTTCTAGTTTCTGCACCTCCAGATGTTCTATAGTAAAGTCTAATTTGTGAACTTGAACGAACATTTGCCGATAGTCTTATATCAAGAGAAGTAGAATTATTTTCTAAAACTATTGGTCTAGTTAAATACACACCTGCTGTTGAACTTCCAGTTGGAGCAGTATCAGCAACAAAGTCTGGTGTATTACCTGATGTTGGACTATTTAATCTGTTTTGTATTGTGTATGCACTAACTCTTTGTAAATCTATAAGTGGTGATAGTCTAGTATTTGTAGTTGTCATTTCTACATTTACATACAAAGATTTTAATCCGTTCATTTCATTTGTTTCATTTATTTGACTTGCAACCATTTTAGGTGAAGTACAATAGATATTATCATTTGCAATTACTGAACCAGCGTTTGCAACTGATACTGTACTAAATTCTGCTTCTGAACCGTGTATTGATTGACCAGTTGTAGGTCTTAATTTATAAGATATATTTGTACCTGGTACACTCATTGTTGATAAATTTAAATTCATAACATCATACAATCTATTTTGTGTTGCATATACAGCATTACTTCCAATATCTCCTGAAGTATTTGCGTTTGTAGAACCTGGTATTTGTATATCATAACTATCTAAAGTTATGTTTGATATAGTCGTATATGTTCCATTAATAGAACTATGTGCCAATCCGTTATATGTTCCTGAAGGAACTCCAGATATAGTTACATTGTTTGATGTACTATGCATTCCGTGATTTGGATGATAAACTCTAACAATATCTGAACCTTGCGTTGTTCTAATTGGATTGTTTCTTAATTTTCTTGCTGGTAATGATTCATTGCAAAGTGTAACTCTACCAACTGCATTTGAAAATTCTGCTCTATTTAATGTAAATTTAATATCTTCGTTTTGTTCAGCAGTCCAAGTTGAACCGTTTTGAGATTTAAACATAACACCAGCATATGGTTGTTGTGATATTGTTCTATCAGAACCTATTACTGTTTCACCTAATCTTCCAACATAAGCATTATACTCATTTGAATTTGCAAGTACAACAAAACAATACTCAACGTTTTCTTGTAAGTAAACAGGACCTGCAAAAGTAAATTTAGTTGCTGTTGTTCCATCAGTAGTTATATTTACTGAACTTGGATTTAATGTTGTTTCACTAAATGGTACAATTACTGATCCTGGATATCCATTTACAACTTCTCTTATTTGAACTGTAATTGGAATATTACTATCTTTAGTACTAAAAAATAAATCAACAGAAGTTAAGAATACTCCACCAACATCATCAATCATAAATGTTTGTGCTAATGGGTCAACCCAACCAACCGTTCTTTCACTTCGTCTTGTAGACGCTCTTGTAATACTTCTGTTTTCAGTTGTAGCTTGTCTTTCAAGTCTAGGTTCTCTAGTTGAAATAATTGTATTCTGTACAGTTTCTAAAATTCCTCTTGCGATATAATCTGCTTCTGCTGAAGTTTCTACATCTGAACTTGTATCATTTGCCGCTGAACTTGTTAATCTGAATACTCTTTGACCAGTACGCCATCTTGGATTTGCATTATTAGTAGGATCAGGAATTGCAAAAGTACCTGAACACGCACCATTAGCGTCTGTTACAATATTGCCTCCTAATGAACCACCTGTTGGTGTACAATAAGTTGATATTGCAATGTTATCAAAGTAAGGATAAACTCTTGTATTCGGTTTCATTCTTGTTCCATTAAATGTTATTGTTCTACTTCTAACAAATGGTACAAAAGCAACATTAACAATTCTATCGCCTATTGAATTTCTTACTACTTGAGGAACTAATCTTTGTCTTAATCCTGTTCTTGTTTGTTGAACTGTTTGAGCAGTTTCTATTTCATCAACAGCAAATACTCTTCTTCCACTTCTTCCACCACCAACTTGTCTACTTGAAACATCCCTAGTCGCACCTGACCAGAAATCTTGCCAATCATTCCATACAGTTCCAATTTCTACACCGTTTAATGCATTGTTGCCTAGACCAGAAACTAAAGTATCAAAACCTCCCACGTTATTGATAACTAACTCTGGAGCTCTTTCAGTTTCTTTCCACTCATCTGAAGGCGGAGTTAATTCTATTGTACCTGCCCAAGTAAATACATCAAATGGATTTACATTGACAGTTTTACTTGCGAAAGGTTGTGTTATTAAAGCTGTTTCAGTATAAGGTAATGTTAAACAATCTCCTGTCTTCTGATAATTGCCTGATGTTCTATCAGTTGCTGTTATAGCAGTACCATCATCATCTGCTTCTATTAATTTAACTGCGTCCTCATTGAACATAGGTCTTAATTGACCTTGCGCCATATCAATGGATGCTTTGTAATCTGTATTACCAACATCACCTATATTATGACCACTAAAATTATCTACAATGATTCCATTTTTAAATCTATCAAAACCATTTGCGTCTTGTATTTGTAAATTTTGTGCTTGTGTTTCTAACAATGATAATTGAGTATAATATTCCATACTCTCAATTCTATTTTCTAAATTACCAATATCTCTCATTGTATATCTTTTGTTATCAGTTTTAGTAATTTTAATATCGTCTAAAGATAAAACGTAAGATGGTATTTCTAAAGTATATAATAACATTGCACCATCTAAAGTTTTTGGAACTTGTGGAACTAAAGCACTTGCGCCTTTAGCTACTTTAAAGTTTCCTTCTCTATCTAAAAAGATTTTATCTATTCTTGGTAAGTAATATTCAAAGTCAGAAGTAATATCTGTTCCAAATTTAATTATATCAACTGTAGAAGCACCTGTACCATCATAAGAACGGTCTTGTACTCCACTATCTATTGTTGAAGCGTCATCTACTCTAGGTCTGAAATCTAAACAATCTCTTAATTCAAATTTCTTTCCTGTTGTATCAGAAGAGTAACTTGGTATATTTGAGTAATCTACAACACCTGAATAAGAGTCTACATCAAAGTAATCTCCTGAACCGTGTGAGAAATAACTAAATGTAACTAGTAATCTTCCTGTAGGTGTTAATGCACCATTTTTTAATTTAATTCTTCCAATATCATAGAAGTTATCTCTTTGTCCTGAATCTACATTAAATCTATTTGTAATATCTGTATCACTTGTCGTTGCATTTGTACTAAAATCAGCAGCCATATGAACACTAGCTACAGCATAAACATCTGCTCTACCTAAACCGATTGTTCCACTTTCTATAATTGATTGAGAACTAATTTGTACTGTTTGCGAACTATTTAAAGTTTTAGATTTAGAACCTGCAACTGCTCTATTAATTGTTGCTAAAATTTTTACTTTGTGACCTGCATAATCAGTACCAAAATTTAATGTTAAAGTTTTACCAGTTGGAGAACCTCCTAATGTAAATATATTACCTGCTAAATGATTAGTACCACTTAAACTTAATACAGCACCAACTTCACCTCCTGTACCTGAACCCATAGCCATAATAGAAACAGTAAAATCTTTTTCTGCTAATCCACTAAATGTTTCATTTGTTCCTGATGTTATAGTTGCGTCACCATTTGATCCTAATGTTGCTGTAAATGCTCTTCGTATAGAAAAGTTTGTATCAGTAATTCCTGAATTAACTTGCGTTTTTAAAGTCTTAACAGTTTCATTTGGCATTTCAAATATAGAAATGTTTTTGTTTGCGTCATCTATTGCACCACGTCCTCTAGTACAAGATGATTTAGTTAATGTTGCACCAGAAACGGAAGTTACATATAAAGATGTATCACTAACAATATAACCTACAATTTTTGTTTCTTGTAAATTATTATCTGTTGTATATGTAATTTTATCACCAATTCTTAATTCATCTGTAAATCTTGTACCAAATCCTGTAAATGATTTTTGACCACCAGTATTAGATACTGTTCCAGTTAAAGTTAATTCTGTTGTTGCTACATCTGAAGTATAGGTTGGAGAACCTGCCATACCAATTTGTTTAACATCACTTGGTCCAAAATTAGTTACACCTTTTCGTCCTAATGTATTTGCTTGTACAGTTGCTGTATTACTTGATGTTCCACCTGTGATTGTTTCACCTGTAGCAAAAGAACCTTGTACATTTGAAAGAACTACAACTCCGTGAGTTGCCGTACCACCTACACCAGGAGTTGTACAATTAACAGGAGTTATTCCATCTTCTTTATACAAATACCAATTTACACTACCTCTATCTCTAACTGTAAATGTTCCACCAGTAGTTACAACTGAATCAATTGCCCAAGAACTTCCAACACCTGCAATTGTTATTTGTTGTCCATCTTGTAATTGATGAGTAGTTGCAATTTGAACTTCTGCAGGATTTGATTGAGTTATATTATTAATAGTAACTGTTTCTGCTGTAGAAATTCCTTGAACTACACCAGTTGCACCTGAAGTACCACCTGTTACAGTTTCACCAGTTGTAAATGATGTTGCTTCTAAAATATTTAAATGAGAAAACATTTCTATATCAAATAGATAATGTTTATAAACAGCACTTGTTAAAGTATTTCTTGAAAATACATTGTTTGTAGCAGTACCAGAAGAATATTCCATCCCTCTTGATTTTGCTCTTCCTATTGAAGTTATTCCTGAAAGAGAACCAACATTAGGAGTACCTCTAACATCTGTTGCTGTATTATATAAAGCTACATTTTTAAATGATTCTGAATCACCTGAAACGAAACCAATATCTGGCGAACCATAAACGTTATTAACTTTAAAGTAATTGCCTAAATTAAATCTTGTTTTAAAATTATTTTCTGTATCAAAATCTCTAGTCTTATCTACATCAATAAAAGTTGTACCAACTGTTTCTATTTCATAACCACGAACATACGCCTTACCTGGTCCCATACCAGCAGCAATTTTATCTGCGTCCCCACCATCACCTGATGAATATATACCTCTATTATCTCCTGATAGTAAATGTTCTCTTAAATCTAAATCAAAATCTCTTAATGCATAATCACCAGATTCGTCATATGTTCTACGAGCAAAAGTATCTTCTATTACAGCATATTCTGTTGTTCTAACTTGGTTTTGAATAATACCATTTTTTAATCTTAATAACTCTACAAAGTTTGCGTCATCTGTAGCAGTTAAAGATTTTTTAGTTAATGTTAAAAGAATTTTAAATCTATGAGCACCTGGAGCATTTTGATTTGATGATCCTTGAGCATTATCATTTAAACTTGCGTCTTCATTTGGAGTTACAAAAGATTCTGTAATTAATAAACCAACTCTATATGAAGGTTTGTTTGTATATTTGTCAAGTACTACTGTTTGTTGTGAAACTTCAACGTGATATCCATTAATGTAATAAACTCCTTTTTGAACTTCAGCAGCGCAACCTGTATGAACTGAAGCAACAGTTGCTGTAGCAGGTAAACTATTAATTGTACAATTTAATGTTTCACTTACTGAAAAAGTAGCAGCCACATTATCTGATCCTGATTGTTTATATTTTACATATAATGTATCTGGATCCGTTCCATCTGCAACTGCAACACCTATAACTTTTGCAACAACGCCTGAAGTTGCACCTGTTAAAGTTAATCCATTATAATCTGCTAATGTTGAGTTTGATTTTGCTGAAAGTTTTACTGAAGTGTAATTTAAGTCATACCCAATTTCACCAGGTATAACCATAGCACCTTTTTCAAATAGATGGTCTGATACCCTTTCTACTTGATTTTGTAATTGAGTTTGTGCTTGTGTTAATTCTCTCGCCTGTACAGCAAATGCTGGTCTAAAAAGAACTCTATGAAACTTTTTACTTTCGTTAAAGTCATCATAATAGGGCGATAAATTAAAATCTGTTGGACTTGGCATTTATCTCTCCTAAAATTCTATAATCAGTTTGATATTCTCGGTTTGGTCAGCAGCTCTAGTGATTGGTGCTCTATTTTCTACATAGACTACTTCACCAGAACCGTGGTCTATTTCTGAACTAGAATATCCACTTGTAAAAGTTTGGCTATTAACTGTACCTGTTGTTGTTGCAGGTGTTAAAGTCGCTGATGTATCTGCACCTGTAATTATATTTGTGCCACTAAACGCTGTTTGATTACCGTTGCTATCTACTCCCTCATCATTGTGTCTTGTTTGAATATAATATAATATTTTATTTGATGGATCCCATTCTACAACTTTTCCAACTGCACCTGTACTTGCTTGTGAAATTTTTTCGTCAACTGAAAATGTTCCTGTACTTCCTGATCCAACAACTGCTGAAGTTGCTCTTAATGTGTTGGCAGTAGCGGCAACGCCTCCAGATTTAGGGTCTCTTATCAAACTTACTTGTCTAAAATCGTTTGCAACAGTTACGTCACCTGAATTAGCTGATTCAGTTCCTTCTAAACTTGTATTTAACATAACAAAGAAACCACCTAACTCTTGTACTGCATTAAATCCGTGTCCACCTTTTGGTTCAATTATTACATCTAATTCTGTACTGATTAATGATCCACCACCAGCAGAATTTATATCTGCAAGTTTAATATATGCAAAAGTATATCCTGTTCCTGGAGTAGTTACGGTTACATCTGTAACTGCACCTGAAGCAATAGTTACTGAACAAACTCCACCTGATCCATCTCCTCGTATTGCAACACCTGTATGTGTTCCGTCTGTTCCAGCTGAACCTGCTGTTTTAATTTTAATTATATTAACTGCACCATCTACAGCAGCAGAACTTACTGTTGCATTTGTACCAACTGCCATAAAATCTACAGATAAGAAATCTGCTTGTTGAGCGGCAGTTAAAGTATACATATACTTCCACTTATATCCGTCAGCAGTTGTTAATATTGTTGTTGATGTTCCTGTAGGTTCTACAGTTGAAGTTGCACCGTTATTGTTATCTAAACATTTATATACGTTTCTTTGAGTTGTTAAAACATAAAAAGTTGCGTCATATAAAGTAGCAGCACCACTTGTTGAAGTTTGTGCTGTTGTTCCACCTGTTACATATCCACCATAATCGTGTCTGTAATAATCATAAACTGTACCAGTCACCCAATTTCTTCTAGGAACTACAAATCCAGCATTTGTACTTGCAACTTTTTTACAAGCAAGCATACTGTCGTATGTAAAATTTTGTGTATTTTCATTGTCAGGAGGAGTTACAGGTAATAAATCTGTACCTTCGTTATTTGTTCTACCATCTCCTCTTGTAGAAGTAGTAAATGGTTGAGGTCTTCCTATTCCTAAATAGAAAGTATTTCCTGACGCTTCAGAAAATGCTTCTTGGAATTGCTCCGAGTTGTGAATTCTGAATTTATTTGTTATAATTGCTGGCATTAATTATCCTCTTTCATATATTTATACAAGTTATTCTACGCTTCTATTTCTATAATTCTAATTGTACTTAAAACTGTTCCACCAAACATTCTTGAACCTGCTTGACCATTAAATGTAAATGTTCCTGCTGTTGCAATATTTCCACATCTTACTTTATATGTTCTAGCAGTAGTATTACCTGATAATTCTGAATACATAACTGTCATATTACCCATACTGGTTGCGTCTTTTATAAAGTTAGATGTAAATGCTAATGCGTCTGCGCCTGAATCTTTATATATTCCTGCACCACCTCTAGTACCTGCTGATTGTGAATAAAATATTTGTGCTTCAATCATTAATGTACTTGTAGCAGATTTAGGAGTTATTGCTAAAGTCATATACTCATCTCCTTCAGTATTTTGAGGAATTGTGTCGTCTTCTGGAAATATTGTTGTTCCTGTATTAACAGCACCTGTTTGAGTATTAACTTGTTGTAAAACTTTTCCTGTTCCTTTTGAATTAACTTCTATTGTACCTGCCATAGTTGAATGAGCAGTACATACGTAATATATAGGTCCAGCTTGGTCGTGTGGTACGTCAAAGTATAATACACCACTTGTTTGACCTTGAGCATTTAATCCTGTTGTAACTGTTCCATCTGTAGCAACGTGTGTTAATCCTGTTGAAATTCTATTTGCTGAATTGTAAGCACCACTTGAAGTTTGTATAGCAAAAGGATGTGATCCTGCTAAAGCAGATAAATCAAAAGCAAAAGTTGTACCTTGTTTTATATAAAGTGTTGGATTATCAAGTGTTCCATAGTGTGAAGTAAATCTATATGAAGTTGTACTATTATAAGTTACTGCAAATCTTGCTGAAGCGTCTTCGTATCTACCAATTGTTCCACCAAGTGAACCTGCTTCAAATCTTGTTGTTGAAGCATTCCAAACAAGTCCTTGTCCATCTGCAATTCCTGTTACATTAACATTTGAGTGTCTTTCAACAGGATCATTTTCTGTTAATAAGTTTATCCAACCTGACGCTGAAGCGATATAAGGTTTAAGTGTTGCTTCATCTAAAGCAGGCGAACCTGAATAAGTTGCCGCTGTAGGAAAACTAGCAAGGTTAGGATGATTAAATCTTATTGCTGATCCTTGTCCGTTAATTGTTATATAAGCAGAACCAGTTATTGATAATCCACTTACATTAGTTGCACTTGTTCCTAATTCAACTGCTGTATAACCAATAGTAACTGAATTGTTTGCTAATTGTGAATTTGCAATATTAGCATTTGCGTCTATTTCTGTAGTTGTAATTCCTGAAGCTTTAATTTCAATTAAATCTCCACTTAAAGTTGTTTGTATACCGTTACCACCAGAAAATTTTAAAGTATCTCCTTGTACTATAGTATTAGTTGATGATGTATCATCAGCAAAAGTAAATAACGTACCTGTAATTGAGTTTGATCCAGTATCTATTGTTTTATTAGAAAGAGT
>VTLG01008744.1_pt1 | contig 48100 bp, 34 predicted proteins | sample 4694571 | NCBI WGS metagenome assembly VTLG01 (sample SAMN12604809, study PRJNA352737) | marine metagenome | biome: ENVO:00000447; feature: ENVO:00000209|ENVO:00000569|ENVO:01000036; material: ENVO:00002151; isolation source: viral sequences binned using virsorter ... | reverse complement strand
TTCTCAAATTGAGAAGATGGAACTTAAGAATAAACTGAAGAGGTACACCGTTGCTGGTATACTTTCTGAAATAGTTGACCTTAAGTACCTATATGTGGAAACCGACAGTAGTGTCTACTTCAATGCCAACGCTACGAACTCCTCAGATGCCCTTCAGACCGACGTTCTATCGACTTTAAACACATATGCTAAGTCTACTGAATTGAACACGTTTGGAGCACGATTTAAGTACTCTAAGGCACTTAGATTGATTGACCAAACTGACTCTGCTATTACTTCAAACATCACTAGATGTGCCATCAGAAGAGACCTTAGAGCAGCAGTAGGGCAACTAGCATCATATGAACTATGTTATGGTAATGCATTTAATGTTAACTCATTAACTGGATACAATATTAAGTCTTCTGGATTCTCTGTTAGTGGTATTTCGGGTACAGTTTACATCTCTGATGTACCAGATGCTAATAGAAAGACTGGTAGATTGATTCTATTCAAACTTCTTTCTTCTAACCAAGTTGCTGTTATTAGAAACAACGTTGGTACGATTGACTATCAAAAAGGAGAAGTTTTTGTTAATGCACTGATTGTTACTAATACAGTGATCAGCGGTGATCAAAATATGATTCAGATTAGCTGTACTCCCAAGTCATATGACGTTATTGGATTACAGGATCTTTATTTGCAACTAGATACTAGTAACAGCCTCGTTACGATGGTTTCAGACACTATTTCCTCCGGAGAAGATGTATCTGGATCTAACTATATCGTTAGTTCTAGTTTCCCCAACGGAAGAAAGGACCGTCAATCACCACTTGTAAGAGGAGTTCCTGTTTATACTGATCTCAGTGAGACTGAAGCATATACTATCCAAGAAGTTGATACTTCTTATGCGACTACCTATACAACTTCTACAGCATTTAACTCTCAACAAGTTACAACTAATACGGCAACCGGCGGTTACACGAACTAATGATAGAGACTAGAGCCAAAATCCATTCTGTAGTCGCCACTCAGATTCCAGAGTATACTCAGAGCGAATCTCCGCTTTTTGGTGAGTTTTTAGAGCAATATTATAAATCTCAAGAGTTTCAAGGTGGTCCGATTGATCTTGCTGAGAATATAGATCAATATATTAAAAATGACTCATTTCGTCAACAGTTTCTTGTATCATCTACTGTATTAGATGGTGCCATTAATGCATTTGATAAAACTATTGCTGTTGACTCTACAATAGGTTTCCCAGATCGCTATGGATACCTTAAGATTGATAATGAGATTATATCATATACAAGCAAAGACAAAAGACAGTTTTTTGGATGTGTTCGTGCCTTTAGTGCAATAACATCTCTTTTTACAAGTTCAGAAGAAGATAGAGTAACATTTAGTACATCTTCATCTGCAGATCATGTTGATAATTCAACTGTTACTAACTTAAGTAACCTTTTCCTTGCTGAGTTCTTCAAGAAATATAAGGGATTGTATGTTCCTGGTCTTGAGGACAGGAAGTTCGTATCTGGATTAGATCAAGCATTATTTGCTAAACAAGCAAAAGATCTTTATGCAACAAAGGGTACAGATGATTCCTTTGAAATCTTATTCAGAGCATTATATGGATCTACTGCATCTATTATCAAACCATATGAACAAACACTAAAACCTTCAGATGCTGATTATCGCATCACTGAAGATATGGTGGTTGTTGCCGTAAGTGGTGATCCTAGAAAGTTAAAAGGTCAAACAATTTATCAAGACGCAGTAGTTGGTGCCCTACAAGGTGCTTATGGTTCGGTTGACAATGTAATTGAATATACTCGTGGTGGAGACACTTACTATCAGATCAGTATTGATGTAGGTGCCAACAAAGATATTAGTGAGAGGGGATCAATCTACGGTAAGTTTGAGATTACCCCTACTACTAGAAGTGTAACACAAGAAGTCGCAGATGTCAATACCATATACGTTGACTCTACAATAGGATTCCCTGCTGCAGGAACCCTTATTATTACTGTTGATGAGATAGAATATACTGTAACTTATACTAGTAAAACTACTACTCAATTCTTAGGACTTAATGGTAATTCTGTAACTATTCCTAAAAATGCATTAGTTCGCCTTAGTTCTCAAGTTTATGGAACAGATGAAGATGGAAATAAGATATACGTTAGAATAACTGGTGTTGTTTCTAAGTTCTTAATACCTGGACCAACCAAGCAAATGGTTTCAGGTGACTCTATTGACGTAAAAAACCTCGGTACTCTACAAAATACTGATAAAGCATTTACAGAATGGGTCTATAATGTTACCAATCTATTCAATATAGAAACTATTGAAGATATTGGTAATGGTAATACTAGAATTGCCTGTCCTGAACTACATTTATTGTTCAGTGGTGACTTAGTAACTCTTATTAATCAAACAACTCAATCAGAGCATCAAGGAACTGTTGTTGATATACCTTCAAATAAGATTGCAATCTTGAGTGGATTGGGGTCTATTGATCTAAATGCAACATTCAAAGCAAGAAAAGAACTTATTAGAGCAGAAGTTCTTCCTGCAGTAAGACAACCAGATTATAAGTTTAGTGCTAACGTTACTAATGCATATGATTTAAAAGTAGTTGGTATTGTTAGTGGTAGTCCATATGCTGGTCCATATCATACCTATGAGGGTAAGAAAATGGTTGGGCCGCAACATACTGTTGCTGCTCATGACGTTATTGAAGGGGAAATAGAGCATCAGACATATGTTGCATCTCCATCTATACCATATTACTTCAACCAGCAACTTAATGCTGATTTAAGAGGTATTGATGTTAGAGTTGCTGCTACTTTTGCTGGAGATACAATATCAACGTCCAGAAGACATGATTTCAGGACTGGAGATGAAGTTTATTACGTTCCAGGTACAACAACATCATCAACTTTGATCGATGGTGTAGTTTCAACTTCTACAACTACTCTTACTCTTGATCCTTTAACAGAAGGAACCTATTTTGCAAAGAAAATCGATGATCAGTCATTCAAGTTAGCATATTCTCGTGCAAACATCGATGCTGAAAAGTTTATCACTGTATCGGGTAATAGTGCAGGCATTACAACTCATACTTTTGCTAGTAACCTTAAAAATAAACCAATCGACTCTCAAAGGTTGGTAAGAAGGTTTACAAAACCAGTTTTTGATTCATCTGATGATGAATATACGACTGTTCCTGGCGAAAAGGCAGGTATGTTTGTAAACGGTGTCGAACTTGCCAATTATAAGTCTAGAGATGGCATTTATTATGGAGAGTTGGCAAATATTGATGTTCTTAATGGTGGAAGTGGACATGATGTTATAAATCCACCAATATTGCATATTACAGATGCTACAGGTATTGGTGCAACAGGTTATATCAACGTAAAAGGGTCATTTGATAAGATTGATGTAAAATATGCTGGATTTGACTACTTAGACCTTCCTCAAATCAATATTTCAGGTGGTAATGGTACTGGTGCTCAAGCAGAAGCTAAGATGCGCTCTGTAGCACATAAATCTTACCTTGACGTAGGTGCTGGAATCAATACTGAGACAAATGTTATTGGTTTTACCACTTATCACTTCTTTAGAGAAGGTGAGAGGGTATTTTACCGTCAAAACAAAGGTGTAACAGTATCTACTGGTAATACTGGTCTTGGTGATGGTGCAATCTACTTTGTTGGACCAGTTGACAACACTAGCATTAAATTATTCTCTACTTATAAAGATGCTATTAGTGGAATCGGCACAATAGACATTTCAGATAAAGGATCTGGTACTCAGTACTTTGAAAGTGTTTCTAAGAAGCAAGTTGTTGATAGAGTCTATGTAACTAACCCAGGAAGTGGTTATGAGAAGAAAAAACGTACTGTTATTACAACAGGAATCAGTACTGCTAATCATTCAATCAATATTAATAATCATGGTTATGAAAATGGAGAAATATTAACTTATGATACCACTGGGACTTCGATTAGTGGTTTAGTTACGACTACTCAATATAAAGCTCTTGTTATTGATAAGAATAACTTTAGATTAGCACTTGCAGGTGTAGGAGGTACTCTTACAGACGCATATGACAATGGAACCTATGTGAGGTTCACTGGAGTTGGTGTAGGAACTCATATTTTTGATTATCAACCAATAGCAGTTGAAATAAAAGGTGAACTTGGCATTTCTACTGGTTTAGGTGATTATAAAGCAACTTTGATCCCTGTTGTTAGAGGATCTATAACTTCAGTTGATTTAACTCAAAATGGAACCGGTTATGGTAACTCTTCTATCATTAGTTACAACAGAGCACCAAATGTTGAGTTCCGTGCAGGATCAGGTGCTGAACTTCGTACCATCATTAAAGATGGTTCTATAGATCAAGTTATTGTAACTAGAGGGGGTACTGAATATAACTCACCACCCGAAATCGTAACATCTGGTATTGGTACATATGCAACATTGACTCCAATCATTGAAAATGGAGTTATTCAGTCAGTTACTGTTGTTAATGGTGGTGTTGGATTTGTAACTGATAGATCTTTCCTTTCTGTAGAAACTGCAGTAAATGCAAAGGGTAAACAAGCAGTTGTACAACCAAATGTTGCAAGATGGGAGTTAGATAACGTTCATCGCTTTAAAACCCTCATCAAACTTGATGATGGATTCATGGAAGTCAGCGCTGGTGAATATGGATCCCAGTTTACGCACTTATATGCTCCTAGAAAACTAAGAGAGATGCTTCCATCACTCAAATTGAGTGGTGCAAAGGATTTTGGTTCATATGACCTCGAATATGAAAATGCAGAAGAAGTTTCTGATAATCATTCACCAATCATTGGATTTGCCTATGATGGCAACCCAATCTATGGACCTTATGGATTTGATCGTGTAGATGGTGGAGTTATCCGGAGAATGATCCCTGGATACGAACTTAGTGCAACTAGACAACTTGGACCTAGTGTTGGTGACTGGCCATTGGGTTCATTTACTAATGATTATACATTTACTAATAAAGGTGACTTGGATAGGCATAATGGACGTTTCTGCAAAACTCCTGACTATCCAGAAGGAACATATGCATATTTCTCGACTATTGATAGTTCTAGTCAGCAAGATGCTACTTTTGACAAGTATTTTACTCCAGTATTCCCATATGTTGTTGGAGAGACCTTTAAATCGAAGCCTGATCTATTCAACTTCAATGCTGACTCAAATACCGATAAAATTGATCTTCAAAATGGCGGATATGTAAGAAATATCTACCCTTACAAGCTTTCGTTCACTTCTAGTGAATATGAGTTTGTTGCTCGTCCAGATAAGGTTATTGACGATTTTGCTTCTGTAACTTATGCAGGTTCTGGTCAAGTAGAGTCTATTAACATAGAAGATGGTGGATATGACTATAAAGTTAATGATAGGATAGTATTTGACAATGCACAGACAGGTGGAATAAATGCATCTGCTAAAGTGCAGAAAATCAAAGGAAAAGATGTAGTTAAGATAATATCAACAGTAGATAAGAAAGAAGACGTTACTTTCCAGATTTTAAAAGAAAAACAGAGTATTCAAGCTAAAACTTTAAAACCTCACGATTTTAAAAATGGTGATTTCGTTGGTGTATCTGGAATCTCTTCACAATCGATTATTAACCTTAATGGTGTTTATAACATCGGTGTAACAACTTCTACATTCAGAGCAGCTGCTGCTATTGGAAATACTGCTGCTACAGGCATTGTTACGTATATTCCTATTAATGGTGATGTAGCTATTATCAATGAAGATGATATTCTTGGTATTTCGACAGAAAAACTCTTAGTTCTGAATATCGACAAAATAAACTCAAGAATTAGGGTTTTGAGAGAATATGATGGAACTGTAGGCATTGCTTATACTGCTTCAACAATAATTGAAGAAAAACCACGTACTTTAACGATTGATGTTGGCATAAACACAGATACTGATATTCTTCTAAGAAGAAGTGTTTATTTCGATCCAACTGAAGTTGTTGGACTTGGAACTACTGCTGGAGTTGGTGTTAATAGTACAATTACCATTACATCAGCTGGTTTAGCATTAACTGATATTGCCATACCCACAAGATCGATATATCTTCCAGATCATCAATTTACAACTGGACAGGAGTTATCATACTCTGATGGAAGTGGAACTGCTCCAACTGTGTCAGATGAGGGCATTAATGCATTCTCTCTATTTTCTAATGTATATGCTATCAATCTTGGTAAGAATACATTAGGATTATCAACATTACCTGTTGGATTGGGTTCTGAAGGAACTTTTGTTGGTATTGCAACTACTGCATATCAACTTTATTTCCACACTGCAGGTGCAGGTGTAACACATTCTTTTTCTACTCAAGATACTCAACTTACTGGTATTTTGGAGAAAGTAGTTGTTACTGCAACGGCAACTACTGCTCATGGATTAGGATTAGGAGATACTGTATTCCTTAACGTATCCCCTGGTATTACTTCCACATATAGTCTAAGATTTAATGATTATAATAGGAAGGCAACTGTAGGTCTTGCAACTTTCGTTCAAGATAATATTAATATTAATCAAAATACCATTACTATTGTAAATCATGGTCTTACTACAGGTGACAAGATTATCTACGAATCTAGTAGTGTAGTTTCTGGATTATCTAATAATGGTGTTTATTTTGCTATTAAGGAAAGCGAAGATATTATTAAACTGGCATCAAACTATTATAATGCTACTGTTCAATATCCAGTACATGTATCTTTAGGAAATACTGGTGGAGCTGTTACACATTCATTACTTCCAGTAAATCCACTTATTAATATTGTAAGAGGACAGAAACTTGAGTTAGATGTTTCTGATACTTCCTTATCAAATGTCTCTGGTGGTTCTACATATTCAGCATTCTCAGTTAATTTCTATAAGGATAAGCGTTTCCGTCATAGTTATTTGACTTCCACTGTAGATCAGTTTGATGTTACAAGTAGTGGTAGTGTTGGTATTACTGGAGGGAAGGTATTTTTACAGACAAATGATAAAACACCAGAAACTCTATATTACAAGTTAACACCCATTAATCCAGATAGGATTAGTTCGGATCAGTCTGAAATACTCGTGGATAATACTGTACAAAATTACAGTACCATTAAGTTATCAGAGTCTCTTTATAATGGCAGTTACCCAGTTTCTGCGATTGGTTCTACTACGTTCTCATTTAATGCACCTAGAGAGCCAGAATCTGTTCTCTATGGAGATACAGATGCTAAGATGTCATATGAGACGAGTTCCTGGGGTGCTCTAGGCGCTATTTCCGATATTAAGGTAACTAATAGGGGATATGGTTATTATAGTATTCCTGGCATAACAACGGTTACTAGAAAGTATACTGGTACTGCTTCTAGTAGTTTTGGAAATGGATCTATTTTAAGAGTTGAGAGTGATAGTGCTGGTAATGTTAGATCGACTCAGATTGATAATCCTGGATATGAGTTCCCATTTGACCAAACTTTACGTCCATCTGGTGCTCTTCCAAGTCTCTTTAAAGTTGATAGGTTTAGAAGTATTGATCATATTGGATTAAGTTCTGGTGGACAAAACTATGCCACTGCTCCAGCATGTGTTATCAAAGATAGAGTAAGTGGACAAATTATTGATGAAGTTGATATTATAACTGAAGTTGAAGGTTCTGTAGGTGTTTCTAGTGTTATTATTCGTAAGAATACAGGAAGACTTCAAGATCCAGATCCTTTAGTACTTCCTATTCATAATACTAATGGTGTTGGTATTGAAACTGTTGGATTCACTACAACAAATGCTACAGTTACACTAACACTTGATAAGGATTTCTCCACTGGTCAAACATTCCCATTCGCTGTTGGTGATAAGGTAATGGTTGAGGGTGTGGGCATCGCCACTACTGGATTTGGATATAACTCAAGTGAGTATGATTATAATCTCTTTACTTTATCTGCTATTGATCCTAAGTTGGGTGGTGCTAATCCCACAGTAAGTTTTGTACTAGAAAATGACAATCCTGGAGAATATAATCCAGATGCATCAGCTGGTAGAGTAATACCGGAAAAACATTTCCCTGGATTCGTCCCAGTTACTATAAAGGGTCATTTTGAGATAAAAGAAGAGATTGTTCAAAAGACACTTACTGGTGATAAGAAAGGTACAGTTATTGGATGGAATCAGAAAAATAATACTTTAAGGATCTCGACAGTTGACGATTTCCAAACTGGTCTTGCTATTGAAGGACAATCTTCTAACCAGTCTGGTAATGTTCAAGCAATTGAGGCATTTGGATCAACATTTGATGTTGGACCTCTTGTTGAACAAAAGAAAGGATTCCAAAAAGTAACTGGATTCCTTAATGATTCTAGACAAAGAATACATGATAATGACTATTATCAGGCATTTGCTTATTCAGTCAAGTCACCTATTCAGTATACTACTTGGAAAGATGTAGTTGGAGAAATCACTCATACCAGTGGATTTAAGAAGTTCTCTGACATGAATATTGAGTCATTTGCTGGTAGACCAGTAAATGCAGATGAACAAGGAGATGGTGCTTATGGAACCGGTGGACGGGGATTCCCCAATGCTGGTATTGGTGGAGGAGCATTAGCAAACTCTGCAAGTGGTCAAGAAGTGTCAATCAAAGTAGATTTGATGTCTACTAGCAGTGTTGATACATTAATGGACTTTGATAATGCTAGTGAACTAACAGTTCAGGTTGCTGGTGTTAGTACTGCTAATCAAATAACCATATCTAAGGATATAGTTCTAGAGAATAGGATTCTTACAGACTATGAAGAAGCAAGAACTAATAGGGTTCTATCTATTGATGATATAGGTGATCTCTTTGATAGTACTCCTAGAACAGACCCATTTGAAAAGTTTGATAGTATTGAGAAGCAAGACTTTACAAGTCACAGATATTTTTATCATGTAAAGGATACTCGTTATACTGGTGAGACTCAGACTGGATTCTTTAGTATTGTACAAGATGGTACTTATGCATATATCAACCAGTACAGTATGGATTCACAAGGATTCTTAGGATCTTTTGACTTTATATTCTCTGGTGCATATGTAAATGTTAACTTCCATCCTACTAAGTATGAGTTAAACAACTATGTTATTGATTTCATATCTAATGATTTCAATGCCATGACAGGGATCCAAACAGGATTCAATGTTTCTACCGGATCAACGACTGTAGGAGATTTGGTTACTGTTAGTGGACTTACTACATCAACTGCTATTGGTGCTGGTACTACGATTTGGCAGACTCTACCTTCTGCTTCTGCTGGTAATAAACTTATTGTTGAGGTCATGCAGACCACAGATGGCATTAGCACTCATCAATTAACAGAACTTAACGTTATACCTGGATCTACTGATGCTGCTAGCGGAGTTGTAGAATACGGTACAATAACTACTGGTGGATTTATTGGAACCTTCGGTGTTCAGACTGCTGGATTAACTAATCTGAACTTCTATCCTGCTGTTGGTGTTAATACTAACTGCGCTGTTAAAGTTATTGATTATCAACTTAATGCTGGTGCTACTGGAGTAGGATCCACTACAATGATAGAGTCTTGCTTAGAATCTTTCTATACAAGTATCTCTGCTTCTGCAACACCTGGAGAAAATAACATTGCTGGATTTACAAGTACTGATTATGAAGCAGCATACTTCCTTGTAAGTATAGAGGATACAACTAATAGTAAGACAGAGTTGAAAGAAATGATGGTCTCACATTCTAGTGATGGCATTGTTTCTCAGGTTTATGAGGCAGAGTATGGTACAGTTCTTTCATATGATTCTCCTAGTGGATCTATAGTTTCTGGATTAGGAACAGTAGGTGCTGGATTCTCTGGAAGTGATTTCAACCTTTACTTTACTCCAAATGCAAATATAGCAACTAAGGTTAGAGTATATGGTCAAACTGTAGAGAATAAGAGAACTGATGTTGGTATTCAGACTATTGGAATAGGTACAAATGGGGTTGGTCAGATTAGGACCAATGAGGGAACTTATACTGGTACTCTTGCTGTTGTTAAGCGTAACTTTAACTTAAATCATAGAAATCGTCCGATCTTTAAGAAGGTTTGGAATCCAACTGTTGACACAGCAGTTATTGATGCAAGTGCTAATACTGTTCAACTTGCTGACCACTTCTTAGTAACTGGAGAAAAATTAACATATGGTTATGATGAAACTGGTATACAAACTTCTGGTGGTACAATCCCAAGTACTGTATATGCAGTTAAGATTAGTGAAGATCTTATTAGGTTAGCACCTACTGCATCCGATGCATTAGCAAGTCCTGCTACAGTCCTTGACTTTACAACTGTTGGTGCTGGTGTTTCTCATACACTCACTCAACATAAGCAAAATACTAAGGCATTAATCGCTTTAGACAATAATATTCAATCACCCATTGTTTCTACTGGTGTTACAGTTGGTCTAACCAGCATTATGAATGCAACTCAGGTCAATGCTCGTATTACTGGTATTGCCTCCATGGTTGGTGGTGAACTGATCAAGATTGATGACGAATTTATGAGAGTTAAGTCTACTGGTTATGGTGGACTTTCTGATCAGTTGTTAGTAGATAGAGGATGGTTAGGGAGTAGCAATGGTGTTCATGCTGCTGATTCTGTTATTACTAAGTATGATGGAAACTATACTATCTTAGGTAACTCTCTAAACTTTGTAGAACCTCCTTATGGTGAAGCAGGTTATACTGGACTAACAACTCGTTCTACATTCCAAGGAAGAGTATTTGTTAGAACTGCAGAATCTGATGATAGTGAAGCATATGAAGATAACCATCTATTTGATTCAATATCTAAGGACTTTACTGGTATTGGTAAGACATTTACATTAACAGAGCAAGCAGCGAATGTTACTGGATTCTCTACTAACAATGGTGTATTCCTTATTAATGAGATTCTTCAAGGACCTGTTAATGATTATGACTTAAGTGAAGATGCTAGTGGAATTTCTTCAATAACATTTACTGGAACTGCTTCTTCTGTAACTGCAGATTTGAACGTTGGTACTCTTCCTAGAGGTGGTGTTATTGTTAGTGTTGGATCTTCTGAAGGAATGGGTTATCAACCATTAGTTGGTGCTGGTGGTACTGCTAATGTATCTGGTTTGGGTACTATCTCATCCATTTCGATAGGAAATAGTGGTAGTGGTTATCGTATTGGCATTCAAACAGTATTTGTAGGTGTAGGAACATCTGGTGCTGCTGGATATCCAAATATCGTTGCTATTGGTACTGCGGTCATCGAAAATGGTTATATTGTAAGTATTGGTGTTACTAACGGTGTTGCTGCTGGATATACATTTACTAATCCACCTACAGTCTTTATTGACGAACCTACTGGATATGAGAATATTCCTTTAGTTGCCGCTGGAGGATCTACCACAAGTGGTGTTAATGCAACTGCTGACATTAAAGTTGGTTTAGGTAATAGTGTAACTCTCTTTACAGTTGAGAATACTGGACGTAACTATGAGATTGGGGATGTATTAACAGTTCAACGTGGTGGAACAACTGGTATTCCAACAACAGGAACTCCTGCAAACTTCAAGGATTTCCAAGTTATCATTGAAGAAGTTCATAATGATAAGTTTGCTGCTTGGACATTTGGTAACTTAGATATACTTGATGATTTCAGTCCTTATTTCGATGGAGTTACTAAATCCTTTGCTATTAAGAAATCAGGTAACTATGTAACCCTTAGAGCTGCTAAAGGATCTCCAATACGGATTCAGGATAACCTATTAATCTTTATTAATGATATTCTACAGGATCCAGGAGTTTCTTATGAGTTTAATGGTGGTAGTGTTGTTGACTTCTTCGAAGCACCTAAATCAGGTGATACACTCAAGATTTACTACTTCAAGGGATCTGTAACAGACTCTACATTTGTTGATATTATCGAAACACTCAAACCAGGGGACCAAGTTCGTCTTCGTGACGATGCCACTAAGGAGTATACATTCAAGTATGACCAGAATAAGCGTCTTATAAGTGGTATTTCAACATCTGATACCTTTAATACTGTCCAGTATTTCGGACCAGGTATTACAACTGATACTGCTTTAGAACGTCCTCTTACATGGATGAAGCAAAAAGATGATATTGTTGTTGATGGTGTATATGTTTCTAAAGCAAGAATCATCAATGAATCTGCAATAACTCCATCTACTAGGATTATTCAGAGTGTTGGTATTGGATCAACTACTATCTTCGTACAAAGTGTCAGACCTTTGTTTGATGATAGTACTGAAAACTATACTGGCAATGATCTAAATCTTATTATTATTGATGAGGATAGTCCTAAGGTTGCCGCTGCTGCTACTGCAACTGTTTCTGATACAGGAACCATTAGTTTAACTCTTGGTGCAACTGGATTGGGATATACTGAAGCACCAGTTGTTGCTATTAGTTCTGTAGGTGTTAGTTCTATTGCTGCTGCTACTGCAACTGTAAGTGCTGCAGGAACTGTTACTGCATTAACATTAACTGGACCTGGTGCTGGATATACTAATACATCAGTACCTCAAGTTCTTATTGGACAACCAACTGGATTTGCTGATACATTAGGAACTCCTGTACTGAAGGGTGATTTTGGTATTATCTCTGGTATTGCTGCAACAACTGTTGGCACAGCAGTTACTGGATTGGTATTTGACCTCTGGACAGATCTCATTATGAGAGATACTGACAGAGTTGGTGCTGCTGTTTCTCTTCCTCAGATTGAAGCAGGAGATTTCTTCTATGTCTATGATTCTAGTGTAGGTTCTGGTGTTACTTCATATGAGGACGCAGAAGGTACAAGTGCCGTTGGTGTTGGTACAACCTTTATAGATAATATCTATAGAGCACAAGTTGTAGAATATGCTGTTAGAGATGTAGTTGGTGTTGGTACAACTGGAGTTCAAAGAGTCACAGTTAGTGTCTCTTCTAGTGAAAGTATTACTGCAGGAATGAACAGTTTCTATGGTAGATATAGCTTTGGTAAGTTGACTGGTGTTACTAGAGATAGTAATCCAGGTGCCTTCAATATTGTAAATACGAATGGCATTACGGGACTCGCAACTGCTCCTGTTATCAGGAGATTGAAAAACATTAAGCGTCTGTACTAAATAAAGAAAAAAGTCTAAAAATGTCTGCGATTATCACAGATCAATTGCGTGTTTTGAATGCTGAGAACTTCTCAGCAAGCATCAAATCGACTGCAAATAGTTATTATAGTTTTATTAACTTACCGAACGCAAGTGATGTACAATCTGACTGGGATACTAATACCCCAGACCCTAAAGATTCTTTTAGAGAAGAGGATAGATATTGGGATACAATGATTGCATTGAAGAAAGTCAATGCTGGTGATGTAAAGAGGGTTATAAGAAAACTACAGTGGACTTCTGGTACAACATACGATTATTATAGGGACGATTATAGTAGAGATAATACTGCTTCGCAGACTGGTGCATCAAACCTATATGGTGCAAACTACTATGTTATGAATAGTGATTACAGAGTTTATATCTGTATTGCTAATGGTTATGACCCAGATAACTTACTAGGTAAACCGTCTCTTGATGAACCTCTTCACACAGATTTGGAACCAAAAGCTGCTGGTACTAGCGGTGACGGTTATCTTTGGAAGTATCTCTATACTATTAATCCAGGAGATCTGGTCAAGTTTGAATCAACTAATTTTATGCCAGTTCCTGATGATTGGGAAACTACCACAAATGCAAACATCGTTGCTGTAAGAGGTAATGCTGCACTTACTGGAAACCAGTTAAAGCAGATTGTTATTGATAATAGAGGTAATGGATATGGTAATGCTGCTACTTACACCAATGTTCCTATTAATGGAAATGGTACTGGTGGTAAGTGTTCTGTAACTGTTAACTCTTCTGGTCAGATCGCTGCTGTTAGTGTTACTCATGGTGGTAATAACTACACTTATGGTACAGTTGACTTAGAAACAGGTGGTGTTACTAATACTGAGGGTAGTACTGATGCTGTTTTCTCATTGGTTATTCCTCCTCAGGGTGGACATGGTGCTAACATTTATAGAGAACTAGGAGCTAATAGGGTTCTGGTTTATTCTCGTATTGAGAATGATACATCTAACCCAGATTTTGTTACTGGAAACCAGTTTGCTCGTGTTGGACTTGTTAAGAATCCAAAAGCAACAGGTTCTACTGATATTATTGCCACTTCTCAAGCAAGTGCTGTATATGCGTTAAGGTTAACCGGTGCAGGTGTTACTGCTGCTACATTTACTGCCGACTCTAGAGTTACTCAAAAAGTTGGTGTAGGATCCACTGCTGTGGGTCAAGTAGTTTCTTGGGATGCAAATACAAGAGTATTGAAGTATTGGCAAGATAGTTCTGTTGCTGGATTTAGCACAGCAGGTATTGCTAAGACAAATCCAGAATATGGATTTGAAACATATGATTTTAGTGCTACTGTATCAACAGGTGGTACTACTATTATTAGTGGAGGATCTGTAGATCTGAACATAGATTTGGACTATACAGGTATAACCACTGTAATAAATAATAAGACGTATAACCTTGGCCAAACCTTTAGTCAGGGCGTTGCACCTCCAGAAGTTAAAAAATACTCTGGCGAAATTGTATACGTTGATAATAGGGGATCTATCACTAGATCTGCTAATCAAAAAGAAGACATCAAAATCATTGTAGAGTTCTAAACGATGCCACAAGAAACGAATCTAAACGTTAGTCCTTATTTTGACGATTATGATGTCACTAACGACTTTCACAAGGTACTGTTTAAGCCTAGCTACCCAGTTCAGGCGAGAGAACTAACGACTCTGCAATCTATTCTTCAGAATCAGATTGAGAAGTTTGGTGAGCATATTTTCAGAGAAGGATCTAAGGTAATACCTGGTCAAGTTTCGGTACAGACTTCTTATTATGCTGTTCAAGTTGAATCAGCATTTTTTGGTATTCCTGTTAATTATTATGCTGATAAGATAGTCGGACAAAGAATTCAAGGTGAAGTTTCTGGTGTAACAGCAAAAGTAGTTAACTATATTGATGAAAGTGAGTCTGATAATGGTAATTTAACATTTTATCTCCAATACGAGAAATCTTCTACTACTTTCTCTGGACAAACCTTCCAAGATGGTGAGACTCTTTTATTACTATCTTCTATTACGTATGCAAATACTGTAATTTCTGCTAATGAGGGTTTTGCAAGTGCTATTCCTTCAGGTGCAACTGCTACAGGAAGTGCATGTCAGATAACTGAAGGTGTTTATTTCCTTAGAGGAAACTTTGTAAGAGTTGCTCAACAGACTCTTATACTTGATCAGTATAACAATAGTCCTTCATATAGAGTTGGATTATCTGTTGTAGAGGATATTATCACAGCTGGTGCTGATGATTCTCTATATGATAATGCTCAAGGATTTAATAACTTCTCTGCTCCTGGTGCAGATAGACTTAAGATTTCTGCTATTCTTTCTAAGAAAGAGATTGATGAGCTTAATGATGAGAACTTTGTAGAAATTCTTAGATTAGTTGATGGTAAGAAAGAATGGTTCCATGAAGATTCTCAATATTCTGCAATTCGTGATGCTTTAGCGAAGAGAACATTTGAAGAATCTGGTAACTACTATGTAAAACCATTTACTGTTAAACCAAAAGAATCTTTAAACGATAGAGAAGGTAATAAAGGACTTTATTTAACTGGTCAGACTACACAGGATGGTAATGCTCCTTCTGAGGAGTTAATGATTTATCAGATTGGACCTGGTAAAGCATATGTCCGTGGTTATGATGTACAAACTATCAGTAACACTAACCTCGATGTTCCTAAGGCAAGAACTACTGCAGAATTAAAGGACATAGGTGTAGATTATAATACTGGTTCACAGTTTATTGTACAAAATGTATGGGGTTGTCCAAACGTAGGTCTTGGAACTACTTCTTATGTTTCTTTAAGGGATACAAAGCTTGGTAGTGTCAAAACCACTGCTGCTGGTAGTGAGATTGGTAAAGCAAAGGTATATAACTTTACTCCAGAATCAGTAAATCTTAGTTGGGATGCACAAGATTCTAACCAATGGGATTTACGTTTGTTTGATATACAAACATATACAACTCTTGGTTTAAGTACAGATATTACTATTGCTCTCCCCGCTCGGATCACGGGAGATTCTAGTGGTGCAGAGGGTTATTTAACAAGTGCAGTAACTGCTGGAACAGATCTTACTGTTTACTGCAACAGTGGAGCATTTGCTGTTGATGAATCATTTAAAGTCAATGGTAATGATGTAGGACAAATCATTAAGACTGTTAAAGATTATGGATTAAACGATGTATTCTCTGTTCATTCTTCAGAGGCAACAGGTAATCTTGGTGTTGGACAGACTTTTGCTGCAGACTTTAAGATAGACAAGTTTATAACTCCTATAGCAAAGAGTTTTACTGGTAATGCACCAACATTTGTTGTTACAGCAGCAGATCAAGGCATTTCTACAGTAACTAGTCCTGGAAATAACTTTGCTGGTGTAGTAACTACCGGTAACTATATTGGTTATTCTGTTTCTGGATTAAGTACAGAAACTGTAAACCGTGTATCTGCAATCGCTGCGGATGGTAATAGTCTAACTGTAGTTGCATCTGAAAATGTTACTGGAGTATGTGTTGGAGATCTTCCAGCAGCTGAAGTAACTACCACATCACTTGCACTTCGTTCTCTTAGCAACGTTGTACAAAGTGGAAACAGTTTTGTTACTAGATTACCTAAGGATAACGTTAATGACATTAACATTCTTAACTCATATTTGATTGTTAAGAAACAGTTTAGAAATATTACAGTTGCAAGTAATGAAATTGCTGCATCGCAGTTAAGTATTGCTTCTGATGAGACTTATCAACCATTTACTCCACAAAGATATATTCTTTCATATAGTGATGGAAGACGTGAGGCACTAACTTCGGATCAGCTGCAGTTTAGCGCCACAATGAAGACTCTTAAGTTCGTTAATCTTTCAGTAGCGGCAGATTCAGCAGCAAGACTTGATGTAACTCTTAAGAAATCAAACCCATCTTCTAAAGAGAAAAGGTGGAATACAAGTAGTACGATTATTAATAGGTCTAAAAAGCAAGGATCTGGTACTGATGCCACTACCTTACAGAATGGATTAACATATAGCACTCTTTATGGAACACGTGTTGAAGATGAAGAAATATGTTTAAATGTACCTGATACTATAAGGGTTCTTGGTGTTTATGAGTCAAATGGAACTGGTGATCCAAACCTACCATCCATTACATTAGCATCCTTAACAGGTCCTACAGGTACTACAGCGGATCTTATCGTTGGAGAGAAGATTATCTCCACTGGTGGTGCTGTTGCTATAGTTGTTGATAAAAAATCTTCTACTGAAATTGGTATTTCGTATTTGAATACCACTAGATTTAATATTTCTGATGTAGCTACTTTCCAATCATCTGGAATTCAATCAACTGTAACTGCATTCACAGTTGGTGATAGAGATATTAGTGGGAAATATGATCTTGATAATGGTCAGCGTAGTGCTTTCTATGATTATTCAAGATTAATATTGAGGATAGGTGAATCTGCACCTGCAGGAAGATTAAAGGTTGTTTATCAACATTACACAGTTCCTGCTTCAGATGAAGGGGATATCTTTAGTGTTAATAGTTATGATACAGAGCGTTTCCAATGGGATATTCCTTATCTTGACGCTGGGTTAACTCAAAGATTAACTGATTTTATTGATATTCGTCCTAGAGTTTCCACTTATGATCCTGCTACTGCAACTTATGCACCATTTGAGTTTGCTTCAAGGGTATTCAGTGGGTCAGGACAGACTTCTCCTAAGATTCTTTCTGATGATGAGAATCTTAACATAACCTTTACTTATTATCTACCTAGAATCGATAGATTATTCTTAACAACCAATGGTTCTTTCCAGATTCAGATAGGAACTGCTTCTGATAGACCAGTTCCCCCTGAGGCAGTAAGTGGTGCTTTAGATCTTGGAACATTATATGTTCCTGCTTATACCTATGAAGCAGGTCAAGTTAAGACAATTGTTAAGTCTTATAAGAGATATCGGATGTCCGATATTGGTAGGATTGATCAAAGAGTTAAGAATTTAGAGTATTATACTGCATTATCTTTACTTGAAAGTGATACTAAGAACATGGCTATCAAGGACGCTGATGGTCTTGATAGATTTAAAGCAGGATTCTTGGTAGATAACTTTAAGAATGCAACCGCACAGAGTACATCAGATCCTGATTTCAATGCTTCAATTGACAGAAATACTGGTGAAATGCGTCCATCGCACTATACCACTGCTATTGACCTATTATTAGGAACTAATGCTATTATTGGTATTGGTCAAACTGCAGACACTTCTCAAGATTTTGGATTTGCAACTGACTTAGTTGGATCAGGTTGCCGTAGAACAGGAGATTTAATAACTCTTGATTATACTGAAGTTGTACACCTTAAGCAACAATATGCATCTAGAACAGAAAATGTACAGCCATTTGCTGTAATCTTCTGGAAAGGAAATATGGAGTTGAACCCAGCATCTGATATCTGGGTTGATACTAGAAGGATTGATGCTAGAACAGTTCAAGTAGAAGGTGACTTTAGGGATACCCAAAGAGAACTTGGTGCTGATGAGAATACTGGTTGGATTTCAACAGAATGGAACTCATGGCAAACTGATTGGGTTGGTGTAGATGTTTCACAAAGTGTTACACAGGAAACTAGAGTTGAAGTAGATAATCCACCTAGAATTGTTACTAGAAGAGTTCCTAACCCTCACCGTAGGGGACAAGTTGTAGTAACTGGAACTAGAGATGTAAGAGTGGGGTCTCGTACTATTGGTACAGAAGTAACTAATACTGATACTACTACAACAACTGAACAGTCTAGAACTGGACTCACTACTAGACTTGTTGAAAGATGGGATGATGAATCTCTTGGAGATAGAGTGGTTAACCGTGAGAATATTCCTCTCATGCGGTCACGTAATATTGAGTTTGTTATTAGAAGGGTAAAACCAAGAACTCAAGTATTCCCATTCTTCGATGGAGAAGATGTACAGAAGTTCTGCTTCCCCAAACTGTTAGAAGTTACCATGCAAAATGGTACATTCCAGGTTGGTGAAACAATCATTGGTACACCAAATATATTTGATGAGGGTGGAGCAACTGCCACTACTCCATATATTCAGTTTAGAGCTGCGACTCAGAACCATAAGTATGGTCCATATAATGCTCCCGATGATATCTTTACTGTCAATCCATATGATGATGACGAAGGTCTTCCAGAACTTTATACTTCTACATCAACTGTTTTAAATGTAGACACATTTAGTTTACAGTTACAACCTCAGGGTCAATATTTTGGTTTCATTAATGGAACAATGACTTTGAGAGGTCAAACAAGTGGTGCTCAGGCAACTCTTTCAGCAACACGTTTGATTAGTGATAATGTTGGTACTATAATCGGTTCATTCTTTGTACCTGATAGTACTATTGCTGAAAACCCAGAGTTTAGTGCAGGTAAGAAGACCTTAAGGTTTAGTTCTTCACCAGTCAACTCTCTTATTCCTGGAACAATCACTACTTCTGTTGAGAGTGAGTATGAATCTTCTGGTGTTATTGAAACCATTCAAGAGACTATTATTAGTACAAGAAATGCTCAGATTGTAACTGAAGATCTTACAGATAATAGAACTCTTAGTGACACACAAAGAACCGTTACTAGAAGGGATTTGGGTGTTATTAGTAGTGATACAAGAATAGTTCAACAACAACTTGTTACACAGTTCTATGATCCTCTAGCACAATCCTTTGATATTGCAGAACCAAATGGTCTTTTCTTAACTAGTGTTGATCTTTATTTCTCAACTAAAGATACTGCTCTACCTTGTGGAGTACAAATCAGAACTGTAGTAAATGGTACTCCAACAAGTACTATTCTTCCTTTCAGTGAAAAGGATGTTCTTCCTGCAAATATTCAGGTTTCTAATGATGCTTCTGTACCAACTAGGTTTACTTTTGATTCTCCAATATACTTGGAGCCAATGAGTGAGTATGCTTTAGTTGTTGTATCTCCATCTACTGAATATAACGTTTGGATATCTAGACTTGGTGATGAAGATATTTCTACTTTAGGTTTAGCAGAATCACAGAAAGTCTTGATTACAGAGCAACCATATCTTGGTTCCTTATTCAAGTCACAGAACGCTTCTACATGGACACCATCTCAGTTTGAAGATCTTAAGTTTACTTTAAACAGAGCAGAGTTTACTGCTGGTACTACAGGAACTGTTAACTTCTTCAACCCAGAACTTAATGTTGGTAATAATGAACTTGTAGAACTTAATGCTAACCCTATTACTGTTTACAGTAAGAAAACTACTCTTGGGTTAACATCTTCTGTTGGAGGTAATTCTATTATTACTCAAGGTGTTGCTATTGCTCAAACTGGATCAGGAGAGTCTGGTGGTGTAGGACGTATTGTTGCCATTGGTGGTTCTGTATTGAAGGAAACAAGTGGTATTTCTACAGATTCGCTACTTTCCGTCAATCCTGGTGCTGGTTATACTGTTGCTACTACAGTTGGAGTACAACCATTCACTATCAGTGGAACTGGATCAGGAATGGAAGTTGACATTTTTGTTGGTATTGCTGGTTCAGTCTATCAGGATCCCAATAATAAGAATGGTCCTGTTGGATTTGTAAGTATTACTCAAGGTGGTACAGGATATAAGGTCGGAGACGTTGTTGGTATTCCAACTGCTGCTTGTAATGGTATTGGTACAGGAGCACAATTATCTGTTGTTGCAATAGGATGGACTAATACATTGTTCCTTGATGATGTTCAGGGAGATTTTGTTGCTGCTGGTGGTAGCATGACTTATGTTACTAATACTGGTATTAGGTCTGAGATTAATGGATCAGGTTCTAATGTAACTATCTTATCTGGTGGTATTACTAATGATCCTCTTTATGATGGTAAGTCTATTAAGGTACGTCATCAGAATCATGCTATGCATGAATCCAACAACCTTGTTAAGATTGAGGGTGTTGTAAGTGATGCTGCTCCAGCAACTCTAAGTGTTTCTTATGGAAGAGATGATATTGGTAATATGACCGTTAGTTCTGGTGTTGCATTTACTGACTTTGAAGGAGTAGGTGTTGGATCAACTAACCCAGGATACCTTACGATTGGTAACGAACTTATTAAGTACACTGGTGCATCTGCTGCTGGTATTCTAACTGGTATTACAAGAGGACAAGATAGTACTCTTGCCTTTACTCATCCAGTTAACTCACTAGTTTATAAGTATGAGTTTAATGGTGTTTCTCTAAGGAGAATCAATAAGACTCATAATATGTCAGAAGTTGCTAACCAGGGTTCTCATCCTATTACAATGGATAGTTACTACGTTGGTATTGATATGGGTGCCACTTCTTCCGATAATGTTGGAATAGGTACTAGTAGATCAGCAAGTGCTCAAGGATTTAAGAGTCTTTATTTCAATAAGACTAAGAGTGGTGGTGAGTCTAGAATCAAGGCTTCTCAGAATATTCAGTATGAAGTTATTACACCAAATGTTCAAACCTTATCACCGAAGGGAACTTCTATTGATTCTAGGATTAGAACAGTTAGTGCAAGAAGTGTAAGTGGTATCGAAACTTCCTTTATTGATAAAGGATATGAACCAGTTCGTCTGAACGATACAAACTTCATGGATAGTCCTCGTATGATTTCTTCTAAGGTCAATGAGGATAGTAAGTTAAGTGCTCTTCCTGGTAATAAGTCATTTAATATGCAGTGTGATTTGAACAGCAATGATCCTTATGTTTCACCTGTCATTGATATTGATCGTGTAAGTACTATTCTTACTACTAATAGAGTTGATGATACTATTGATAACTTTGCTACTGATAGTAGAGTTAAGATTGCTGGTGAAGATCCATCCTCTGCTACTTACGTTACAAAGAATGTAGGTCTTCAGGTTGCTGCTACTGGTATTAAGGTTATGTTCTCTGCTAACAGAACATCTACTTCTGATATAAGAGTTGCATATGCTATCTTCAGACAGGATGATAACCAGAATATCGCTCGTTATGATCTCTTCCCTGGTTATGATAATAAGGATGAGAATGGTGCTATTATTCTTTCGTCAAATAGTTCAGGACTTCCTGATAAGTTTGTACCTCCTTCATTGAAGAGATCAGAGTTCCGTGAGTATGAGTTTACTATTGATAATCTTAAAGAATTCAATGGATTCAAGATTAAGATTATGATGACTGGTACGGATCAAGCACATCCACCAATCGTTAGAGAATTCAGGGCGATTGCACTTTCATGACAAAGTTAACACCAGTCAAAGATGCTCATGCTCTTTATAGAGATGAAGAAAGCAATGCAATTGTTTCTACTGATGTGAATGAGTATGAAAAGTATATTAATGCACGTAAACAAAAACAACTTGATCGTGCTGAACTAGATACTCTTAAGGATGAAATACGTGAAATCAAAGAACTATTAAAGGGTTTAGTAAATGGCAACTAGAACATTTACATTTGACACCACGTCAGATTATCCACCAACTACTGATTTGGTGGTAAATGTTGGTGCTTCATTTACTTGTACGTATACAGTAAACATTCCTTCTGGAGCTGCTTATGACTTCACTGGTCATACACATCTATCAGCACAGATGGCAAAGCATGTAGGTTCAGCTGCAACTGCTACCTTCACTGTAGGATTTACTAGTGCATATGATGGAAAGTTTCATATTGGTTTAACAACAACTCAAACAGAAGCATTATCCGAAGGTAGATATGTTTATGATGTGAATGTTAAGACAGGAACTAGTCATGTTTATAGGATTGTAGAGGGTACACTTCTGGTAAGAGGTGGTATATCATCCACCCTTTGATAAATAGATAAAAACTTGGTAATATGGCTCAGCCTGCTTCTAGAGACGAAATAATTGCTTACGCTAAGAGGCAGCTGGGAGACCCGGTGGTCGAGGTTAACGTTGCCGACGAACAAGCAAGCGATTTACTTGACGATGCCCTTCAGATGTGGCACGAGAGGCACTATGATGGTGTTATACAGATGCCTCTTAAGTATAAGGTAACTCAGAATGATATTGATAGAGGACAGGCAAGAGGTAATAGTCAAAACATAGGTATTGTCACAACAACTGCAACTGCACCTGCTAGTTCTGGTATTTCAACAGATGGTACAGCAGTTACATTTGACTATGAAGAAAATAGTAACTATATTGAACTTCCTAAGTCTGTAGTTGGTGTGAATAAGATCTATCGATTTGATGGATCTAACACTATGACAAACAATATGTTTAGTGTGAAGTATCAGTTATTCTTGAATGATGTGTATTATTGGGGTTCAATGGAACTCTTGACATATGCGATGACTAAGACGAGGTTAGAAGATATTGATTTCTTATTGAATACTGAGAAGCAAATTAGATTTAATATTAGACAGAATAGATTATATCTTGATGTTGATTTTGGTAGTATGAGTGCAGATGATTATTTGATCATTGATTGTTGGCGACTTCTAGATCCTAATGATTTTACAAAAGTTTGGAATGATAGATTCTTAAAGAGATATCTTACTGCTATTATGAAACGGCAGTGGGGTCAAAATCTTATTAAGTTCCAGGGAGTCAAACTTCCAGGCGGTATTGAGTTAAATGGCCGTCAAATCTATGATGATGCACAACTTGAGATAGACAAGATCAAGGAAGAGATGTTTAACGAATATGAAATGCCACCACTTGACATGATAGCATAATGGCATTAAATCCATTCTTCACTCAAGGGACTCGCAACGAGCAAAGTCTTCTTCAATCTCTCAATAATGAGATGATTAAGATTTATGGTGTCGAATGTTATTATATTCCTCGTAAGTATCTAACGACTAATACTATCATTAAAGAGGTAGTACAGTCGAAGTTTGATGATGCATATCCACTAGAGGCATACGTTAATAACTATGACGTCTATCAAGGAAATGGTAGAATCCTGTCGAAGTTTGGTGTTGAGGTACAGGACGATATTAACTTGGTCATTTCAAGAGAAAGATTCGAAACGTATATCCAACCTCTTATTAGAAATGAAACGGGAATTAATCTATCCTCCAGACCGAAGGAAGGGGACTTGATTTGGTTTCCACTTGATGATAGACTGTATGAGATTAAGTTTGTTGAACACGCTAAACCATTTTTCCAGTTAAAAGAACTATATGTCTACGAACTATCATGTGAAGTCTTCCGTTATGAGGACGAAACAGTTGATACTGGGATTGGTCAGATTGATGATGAAACCACCGAGATTGGATATTCCCAAACTCTCACACTTACTGGTATCGGAACAACAGCTACTGCTGTCACCTCATTTAGAGACGGCGGTGTTCAGTTCATTAATCTCCTTAATCCTGGAAACGGATACAGGGCAACCCCTACAGTTGCAATTTCTAGCGCTCCAGCTGGCGGCATTACAGCCACTGCTGTAGCAATAACAACTAGTAAGGCTGGACTCAGTACATCTTATGCTATTGAAAGTATAATGATTACTGACCCTGGAGAAGGATATGTATCAACACCTACTGTCACCTTTACTGGTGGAGGAGGTACTGGCATCGCTGTAACGGTTGGTATTGCGACTACAGGAACTGTTGGTATAGTAACTATTACTGATCATGGTTCAGGATACTATGGAGCAACCCCTACAATCACCTTCACATCGCCTGGAACGGGTGTAACTGCTATTGGTGATGTAGTTGCTATAGGAGGCACTATACGCTCTGCTAGACTGTCTAATGCTGGTTGTGGTTATACTGATGTTCCTACTGTTACTATCAGTAATCCTGGTCTACTGGGATCTGGTGATTTTTACTTTAATGAGGAGATTACAGGTGGAACAACAGGAACTAAAGCAAGAGTCAAATCTTGGGACGCAACGACTAAAACACTTGTGGTCGGTATTGCAACAGGAACATTTAACCCAGGAGAGTCGATCACTGGTGATGAATCCGCAGCAGTTTATACTCTTGCAGTGGATACTACTGATGATCTAGTGACACCATATGCGGATAATGATAATATACAAACTGCTGGTGATAGTGTTGTCATTAGTGGTCTTACTGACTGGACACAACGAAACCCCTTTGGAGATGTTTAAATGGAAGTGATTATTACACCTGATGATGATTGGTTTCAAAACCCTTTAGATAAAATGCCTATTGCTAAGGATTCTGCTAAGACTTTTGATTGGGAAGATACTGCACCATCAGAATATGAACCTCCTAGACCAGAGGAGGAAATAGCAGCTTTACTTGAGAATCCCGATGATAGTGATCAGATAGAATCTGAAAAGACTTATCAATCAAGGCATAAATCAACCCCAGATCACGAGAAGTCTGCTGAAGAAGTAGTGACTATGCATGAACAGATGTATCGTATGGCTACTAAGAATGGTGGTAGTTGGTTAGGTGGATCTGAGAATCTTCATGGTGGGTCTGAAAAAATTGTTAAATAGTAAGTAGTTGAGATCTAATCAGTGTTTGAATATTTCTATCATGAGATCCTAAGAAAGACCGTTATCGGTTTTGGAACGCTTTTTAATAACGTAACTATCAAGCATCTTGATAGCAGCAATAAAGCTGTTAGCGTTATGAAGGTACCATTGGCTTATGGTCCCATTCAGAAGTTTTTGGCACGTTTAGAGCAGACACCTGATCTTAAAGGAGCACAGACTATTACGCTCCCTAGGATGTCATTTGAGTTTAATGGTTTAAGTTATGATCCTTCTAGGAAAGTAACTCAGACTCAGACTTTTATTACTGCACCTACTAGCGATAAATCAACTGCTAAGAAGGTTTATATGCCTGTGCCATATAATATGAGTTTTGAGTTGAATATTCTTGCAAAGTTAAATGATGATGCATTGCAGATTGTAGAACAAATATTACCATATTTCCAACCATCATATAACCTTACAATCAATCTTATTTCTTCTATAGGTGAAAAAAGAGATGTACCTATTGTCTTAGACAGTGTTTCTTTTACCGATGATTATGAAGGAGATTTTTCAGAACGTAGAGCATTAATATACACATTAACATTTACTGCTAAGACTTACCTATTCGGACCTGTTCCTTCTTCTTCTACTGGAATCATCAAGAAGGCAACTATCGATTACAGTACAAGGAAAGGGAAGGACTTCAGAAGAGAGGTTCGTTACAGTGTTACTCCTCGTGCTACTAAGGATTATACTAATGATGGAACAACATACCTTGCAGAGCATGTCACTGAAAATGAAACTCTGATTACAGTTGGAGATGCTTCTAATCTCTCTGTTGGTGATAGAATCTATGTTGACACAGAGACCATCAAGATCTCAGAGATTGATGGCAATAACCTTGTAGTGAAACGTGCTCAAGATGGAACATCTGCTGCAGAGCATGGAGATGGAGCTACTGTAGATCTTATTGATGCTGCTGATAATGCACTCATTGATATTGGTGATGACTTTGGATTCAATGAGACAACTTCCTTCTTCCAGGATATGAAGGTTTATAGTCCGTCTCAAGACGCTGACGTGGATGCTTAATCATGGCAGACTTTACAGAGTTAGAAAAAACATTCGATGTTGCTGCTGAAGTAGTAACAGAATCAAAGAAGGTTGGTATTCAAAAACCTCCTAGACCAGAAGAGAAAACAGAAGTAAGAACTGATTATGAATATACCAGAGGTAATCTTTATAGTATAATTGAGAAAGGACAGGAAGCAATCAACGGTATTCTTGAACTTGCTCAAGAAAGTGAAATGCCACGTGCTTATGAAGTTGCTGGCCAGTTAATCAAAAGTGTTGCAGATTCAACTGATAAGTTGATGGATCTGCAAAAGAAACTTAAAGATGTGGAAGAAGAGTCTGCTAAAGGACCAACCAATGTAACTAATGCATTGTTTGTTGGGTCTACGGCTGATTTATCTAAACTTCTAAAAGACGCACAAAATCCGAAAAATAAATAGAAATATGGTAAAGAACTCTTCTATTGCTGATTTGCCGTCTATCGACGAGTATATTGTACAGCCTGAGAGTTTACCTTCTGTTGAGCAGTTCATAGAGAAAGAAGAGTTAGAAGAAGAGACTCTTACTAGGACTGATGTTCAAACCATTGAAGATGCTGATGGTAACTCCTTTTTAGAAGTAGAGGATGTAATCAAGGCACCTGAGTGGGGTGAACTTGTTAGAATGGTTAATGATGTTCGTGATAGTATTCCAGAAGTTCCTGAGATAAAGGATTATAGTAATGAACTAGAAGAAATAACAGCAACTATTGAGCAGGTTAAAGAGTCTATTCCAATAGTCCCTGAGGTAAGGTACTATGAAGATGAGTTACAAGCACTACGAGAATCTATTGGTAAAGTTGAGGATTCTATACCATCATTACCTGTATGGATCCACAAAGTAAATGAAGTACCTGATTTTGCTTGGGTTGGTAAATCTTTTAATGTTATCGATGAAGACTTCAGAAGTGTCAGAGATACTATCTCTACTTTAGCAACACGTGTTGAGCAAGAAATAGAAAGTATACATGATGAATCAAGCACTAAACAGTTTGAAACAAAAACCGATTTCAAGACTATTCATGAAAGAGTTAGTACTGTAAGGAAGGATATATTTGATCAATTGAAAGAACAATCTGATGTTATTTGGAAACTACAAAAGAAACTAAAGAACAATCAGAAAGAATTTGAAATAGTATTTGAGGAGAAGGTTGGTGAAAAATTTGATGCATTCAGTGAGGTAACTAAGAAGACTGTAGAGAATCTGCAAGATACATTTGTTAAATCTACAGATACTCTTGCTGATCATATGGATAAAGAGGTTAAGTCTCTTCAAGAAAGAATAAAGACTTTACCTAAACCAAAGTATTATGAGGAAGATCTTAAGACTATTAGAAAGGAACTTAGGAATCTAACTGAACTTAAGGCTCTTGTTTATGATATTCAGTTGAAGCAGAAAGATCTTTCAATGATTCAAGAAGGTCTTCTAAATGAACCACCTGATACTGCAGAGAATATTGGGACAGGTCAAGATCCTTTGACCCCATTGGATAAGAAGTTTGCTACTTTAAAGGATCTAGCAGAACATTATAGAATATTTGTTAATCGTATACAAACACAACTATCCACTATGGGTGGCGGTGGTGCCGGATTCATTAAAGATTTAGATGACGTTACTTTTGATCAGACAACAGGGACCAATAAGCTCCTTATTTTTGATGGATCTGGTTGGGTTGGTATTGCTAGTACTGCTCTTAGTCCTGCTGCAGAGACTCTCGATCAAACTTTAACACAAGGTAATTCATCAACACTTGGAATGAGTGTTGGTATTGTTACTGCTACAGGAACAGTAGTTACTGGTGTTGCTACGTTTAGTGATACAACTGAATCAACATCTTCATCAACTGGTGCTGTACAATTCTCTGGTGGAGTTGGTATTGCTAAGAGTTTATTTGTAGCGGGAAATATATCTGCTGGTGGAACAATTACATATGAAGATGTTACTAATATAGATTCTGTTGGTATTGTTACTGCTAGACAAAGATTACTTGTAGGTACAGGAGTTACTTATTCACCTACTGAATTAGTTGTTGGTGGTGATGGAAGAATTACTGGTGTATTGACTGTAGGTACTGGTTCTATTACTCTTGATCCTTCTACAGATACTATTACAGCAGCAGTAATTGAACAGACTGATGGTGTTAAGTTATCCGATAAGGCATCTATTGGCATGGTATTAGCGTTAGGTGGATAAAAGGCTAAATAACAGGGCCTTTGGAAAAATATAGATGCCTGACGAAGTAAAGGAAGACATCAAGGAAGGGAAGAAGGAAAAAGGTGTCCTTGGAAAGATCAAGGATAAGATTCTTCCAGATCAAGAAGAACAAGCAGCAATCATTAGTACGTTTGTTCGCCTTGGAGTTCTTGTGTGGTCCGGTGGAATTTTAACATTAAATTATGTTGCCATACCTGGACTACCTCAACAAAAAATAGATCCAACATTTATAGCTTCAGTTTTTACTGGAGTTTTAGCTAGCTTCGGGATTCAGACTGCATCTAAAAAAGGTGACGGTACTATGAAGATGGAAGGTGGTGGTAGTGGACCAAATGGCTCTGTATCAAAAGCAGACATGGAAAAATTGATTGAGAGAGCAACTCAATCTGGACCTACTCAAACTATAAGACTTGAGCAAGCTCCTTTAGTTATTGCTCCTTCAGTTCCAGAACCTAAAAAACCTACGAATTAAGTATCATGCAGAAAATTGTTAACATCATTGCTCTTGCGTCTGGCGTTGTATCTATTGCCATTGTTGGCAGTGGCATATTTGTATTTGTCAACAGAGATTCTATCATTGATAACGTCAAGCAACAAGCTATTGAAGCAGCTCTTGGTTCACTTGGTGGACTCAGCGGTGGACTCCCTACTGGTGCCAACGATTTGCCTAGTCTTGGTGCTACTCCTAGTCTCGGTGGTCCTGCTCAGGCGACACCGGAAGCAGCAGCACCAGCGCAACTCCAGACAAGTCTCTGAAATAGAGGATAGAATACCGTGAATAAGTGGTTTGCTATAAGCCTAGGCACTGTCCTAGGCATAGGGCATATTGGTATGATTGGTTTGCTTGCTAATCGTAATCAGTTCCCGCAATTGAATTTGCCAATAGGAGATTATACATCATATCAAGTTGAAGCAAATGAGAGTGGATATAGAATACAATATAGAGCAAATGACCCTAAAGTAATGGAGGTAACTAAGGACGTTAATCGTCCTGCAGGCTTTCTGGGACTCGGAAAAGCAGAAGTGTATTCCAAACAACAATACACGATGGATGGGTCTTTCCACTTATCGGATCGATCAGGTTCAAAGATGTCTGCCGCCCAAGAACAATGTATCAAGGCGGCCGGTGGAGGAGAACAAACAGGGAGGATTGTCGGCGGTAGCGTCGGTGCCGCTGTTGGTACTACTGGTCTCGCCTCTATTCCTTATGTGGGTTGGGTGCTCGCTGGTGCTGCTACTATGCTCGGCATGGAACAAGGTGCAGAAATAGGTGGTGATATCGCAACAGAGTTCTCTGGGGCTTGCCAAGAAGTTGAAGAGAGTATAAAATAGGTAAATACCTATGTAAAAGGTCTCTTGCCTTATGGACTGGGACTTAGAAAATGAAAACCTCAAACTCGAAGGCATGATTCACATCTACCAAGAAGAGATAGAGAAGTTGGAAACCGAGAACGAAAAACTCGAAGAGAGAGTTGTCGTGCTCGAAAGAAGGCTGCGCTATTACCAAAAGAATACTATAGATATTAACGAGGCACTATCTGAAGCATAACTTACATGAATTATAATGATGCAGGTGTGAACATAGAGGCAGGAAGAGATTTTGTAGAGAAGATCAAAAAGAAAGCTCCCACTATAGGGGGCTTTAATGGTATGTTAAGAATTCCATCAAAGTATAAGAAACCTGTATTGGTTTCTGGTGCTGATGGAGTGGGTACTAAACTAAACTTAGCATTCATTGCTAATGATTATACCACTATAGGTATTGATCTCGTTGCCATGTGTGTCAATGATGTGATTACTTGTGGTGCTAAACCATTATACTTTCTAGATTATATTTCTACTAAGAAGTTAGATGGTAGATTGGATGATATCATTCAGAGTATTGTTGAAGGATGTGAAATCTCTAAGATGGAACTATTGGGTGGTGAAACTGCTGAACATGGTAGATTCTCCAAAGATATTGATCTTGCGGGATTTTGTACTGGTATTGTAGAAGAAGATAAGATAATAGATGGAAGTAAAATACAACCAGGGGATTTAGTTGTTGGTATAGAAAGTAGTGGACTTCATAGTAATGGATATAGTTTGATTAATGATATGTTATGGAGACATAAGATATTCTATAAAGAACATCCTGAATTACTTACACCGACTACCATATATGCTCCATTAATCATGTATCTTCTTAGGAAGAAAAGACCTATTCATGGTATGGCACATATAACTGGTGGTGGTATTCCTGAGAATCTTCCAAGGTGTCTTCCAGAAGGACTTAAGGTAGAAGTTGATTATGATTCATGGGATCGTCCTGAGATTTTTAAAACTATTGCAAAAGCAGGTGATATATCAGAAGATGAAATGAGGAAAGTATTTAATCTTGGAATAGGGTATTGTTTGATCATTCCTCAAGATTCATATGTAGATACTGGGATTAAAATCTGGGGTCATGGTATGAGATCTTGGGTCATTGGTGAGGTTTCGTCTAAATAATAGGAGACGCTATATTTTAATGGCTTGTAAGAAAGGCGAGTATTATTGTAATGATGAGCAGAAATGTAAACCCATTCCTGCTGGTCATAAAGTGCTTCCTGATGGTGAGTTGGTAAAAGAAGGTACTTCAATAATTCAAGGACGTACAAGCAGTAAGAAGGTTAGTTATAGAGGTCCAACAGGAGACCACGAACGTAATGAGAAAGGTTGGATTAAAGGATCTCATTACAAGAAGAAGAAAACTATACCTGCTGGTCCTCAGACAAAAACGAAAAAGGTATCGCAAAGTAAGAAACCAAAGGAAAAATTGCCTTGGAAACCAAAAACACCTGAAGAAAGAAAGGCGATTTTGAGAAAATTTGATAGTCATAAAAAGACAAAAGCAGGTGCTCTTACAAATAAACTGTTAAGTAGGTATAGGAACGTAAATGAAGAGGATACTATTGATGAAGGATCTTCAATAATTCAAGGACGTACAAGCAGTAAGAAGGTTAGTTATAGAGGTCCAACATCTCAAAAGTCTAAACCTAAGAAATCAGTATCCTTTAGAGGTGAGAAGGATGAAAGGATTCCTCGTAAGAATAAGCATGGGGTGGAAAATAAGTCAGCTAGGTATGCGTCTCAGTTGCATAGATTAAGACCACGCTCTGAGAGAGTAAGTGAAGAAGAAGTTAAAGAGAGTAGTCTTAATAGGATTCGTAGTAAGTCTACGAAAGGTGGAATGGCAATCATTTCTGCTGCAAGAGGTGATAAGTCCAAAAAGGAAAACAAAAAGCGTGACACTAAGTTAGGCAAGCGTTTCCCTGGATCTACTAGAGTTAAGGGTAAGTATACTGAAAAGGATGATAAGACTGGAAAAGAAAGAACAGTATCAGAACCTTCTAGAGTAGTTACTTCAGGTAAACTTGGTAAAAGAAAGTTTGCTAAGAAAGTAAAGAAAGCAGGTAAAGATTATGGTCAAGACTCTGTACTCATACAGAAGAAACCAAAAGGAAGTGCTACTTTACATGCAACAAGAAAAGGTGGACTGGGTAAAGATAAGAGGATTAAAGCAGGTAAGTTGAGACCAGGTAGGTCTAATGAGTATGGACATAGTGAAGTAAAGGGTAAGAAGTTTACTTATGAGTCCTCAACTATGGAGAGGACAAATGGTATAAATCTTTGTGTTTCTTTAGTTTGGCGGGGTAGATATTATACTCCTCAAATATTCTTCCCTAGTTTAAAGAAGCCATCTAGAAAAGATGTAAACGATTCTATTCAAAAGGTATATCCTGGTGCTAGGGTTAATGCTTATTATGAGCATCCTATTGAAAGGAATCAACCTATTATTAAACTTCCAGAAGAAAATAGTATCGCCGAATCACTTATTCGCCATATGAGAAAATAGTATGAGTCAAGAGATATATCTCGGTAATCCCAATCTTAAGAAAGCAAATACTAAGATTGAGTTCACCGCTGAAAACATTGAAGAGTTTGTTAGATGTAAACAGGATCCTGTTTATTTCGCTAGGGAATATATTAAGATCGTCAACGTTGATGAAGGTCTAGTTCCTTTTGACATGTGGCCTTTTCAGGAAAAACTGATACAAAGGTTCCATGATAATAGATTTAACATATGCATGATGCCACGACAGACTGGTAAGTCTACTACGTCTGTATCATATCTTTTGTATTATGCATTGTTTAATGATAATGTTAACATCGGTATTCTTGCAAACAAAGCAGCAACTGCAAGGGATCTATTAGCAAGACTTCAAACTGCATATGAGAACTTACCCAAGTGGATGCAACAGGGTATTCTTGTATGGAACAAAGGTAGTTTAGAACTAGAGAACGGTTCTAAGATTATGGCAGCATCTACATCTGCTGCTGCAGTCAGGGGTATGACTTTCAACATCATATTCTTGGACGAATTTGCGTTCGTACCCAATCATATTGCTGATGATTTCTTTAGTTCAGTTTATCCTACTATTTCATCTGGACAATCTACTAAGATTATTATAGTTTCTACCCCTAAGGGTATGAATCATTTCTACCGTATGTGGCATGATGCGGAGAAAGGTGAAAATGAATATGTCCCTACGGCAGTTCATTGGAGTGAAGTGCCTGGTAGAGATGAAGCATGGCGAGCACAAACTATTGCTAACACTTCAGAATCACAGTTCAAAGTTGAGTTTGAATGTGAGTTCCTGGGGTCTGTTGATACTCTTATATCACCGTCTAAGTTAAGATCTTTAGTTTATGATAAACCAATCATGTCCAATGAGGGGTTGGATTTATATGAGCAACCAATAGAGAAACATGATTATGTTTGTACAGTGGACGTTGCACGTGGTGTAGGAGAGGATTATTCTGCATTTATAATTGTTGACATAACAGAATTCCCCCATAGGGTAGTGGCAAAATATAGAAATAATGAAGTTAGACCTATGTTATTCCCTAATGTTATTTGGGAAACTTGTAAAGGATACAATAATGCATTCATATTAGTAGAAGTAAATGATATTGGAGATCAAGTAGCATCTATTATTAACTATGATTTTGAATACCCCAATCTCCTTATGTCATCTATGAGGGGAAGGGCAGGTCAAGTTATTGGCCAAGGGTTCTCTGGTAAGAAGACTCAGTTAGGAGTCAAGATGTCAAAAACTGTTAAGAAGGTTGGGTCATTAAACCTTAAAACAATGGTTGAGGCAGATAAGGTGTTGTTTAGAGATTATGATATTATATCTGAACTAACTACTTTCATTTCAAAGAGTAACTCATTTGAAGCAGATGATGGATGTAATGATGACCTAGCAATGTGTTTAGTCATATATGCATGGTTAGTACAGTGTGATTACTTTAAAGAATTAACTGATCAGGACGTTAGACAGAAGTTATATGATGAACAAAAGAATCAAATAGAACAGGATATGGCACCCTTTGGATTCATGTCTGATGGGTTAGAAGATCAAGATAGTTTTGTTGATGCACAGGGAGATACTTGGAGTACAGTAGATGAATATGGGGATAGATCATATATGTGGGAATACAATTCATAACTGTTCATAGACTATTTCCCCTTCGAAAATCCCCTAAACTCTAAATAATCTTAGAGCAATTGGGAACCTCAGAGGGACGTAAACATGGCTATTCAGTTAGTATCGCCTGGTGTATTAATCAGGGAGGTAGATCTAACAGTCGGAAGAGCTGATAATGTACTGGATAATATCGGCGCTATTGCCGGTCCATTTGAGATTGGACCTATCGATGATCCAATCACCATCGAAACCGAACAAGATCTAATAAACACATTTGGTAAACCTCTGAGCACTGATGCTCAATATGAGTATTGGATGACAGCATCGTCGTTCCTTTCTTATGGTGGTATCATCAAAGTCGCAAGAACTGATGATGACGATCTTAAGAACTCTAACGCTGGTGTTGGTCTTGCTAATACTACTACACTGAAGATCAAGAGTTACGACGACTATCAGTCGAACTATACTGGTGCTACTGACTTCTACTATGCTGCTAAGAACCCTGGTCAATGGGCCAAGGGTCTTAAAGTTGCATTCATTGATGACGTTGCCGACCAAACTTTAACCATCACCTCTACAAGTTTAGCAGGTTCTGGTGTAACAGTTGGTTATGGTATTACTGCACCTTTAGATACTGTTATCCCTGGAGCAGGTACAACTTCTGCTTTTGTTGGATATCTTAAGGGTATCGTTACTGGTCTTAGTACTGACGCTGTTGGTTCTAAGTCAACCATTGATGTTAAGATTGTTTCTCGTGTAGAAACAGTTGGTGGTGGTTCAACTGAAACTAAGGTCACCTATACTGAAGGTGGTACTTATGCATTTGATACTTCATCTGCTCTGTATACAAGATTACCTGCTGGTACAGTAGACGCAACTAGTGGATTTACTCCAACTGCAGTTGCTGACTGGTATGATAATCAAACTCTTGGATTAGATAACGCAACTATCTACTGGAAGTCTATTGCTCAGAAGCCTCAGACTAACCAGTTTGCACTTGATAGGAATGCTAAGAATGACGCAATGCACATTTGCGTTGTTGATGATGCTGGTACTATCACTGGAATCAAGGGTAACATCCTTGAGAAGCACATTTCACTTTCTAAGGCATTAGATTGTGAAGCGTCTGGAAGCGCAGGTAGAAAGATTTGGTATAAGAACTATCTTGCAGATTTCTCAGAGAAGACATTTGCTGGATATAATCCTTCTATCGCATTTGATGCTTACAGACCTGATAACGGTCCTGTAAATACTGGATTCGGCAACACTGAATACTCCGCTATCAGCAATGCTGATGCACAGTGGGGACAAAATGCTGCTGATGTTAAGTACTTCGCAGGTATCGGTAACACAACTTATGAACTTGCTGGTGGTAACAACTACACTAGCACCAATGGATTTACTGCAACACTTGGTAACCTGATTACTTCCTATAACAAGTTCCAAACAAAAGATGAGATTGCAGTAGACTACTTACTTGCTGGACCTGGACTCCCAGATAGATTCCAGTCTCAAGCGAAGTATAACAAGCTTATTGACCTTGCTGAGAATAGGAAGGATTGCGTTGCAATCTGTTCTCCTAAGCGTTCTGACGTAGTTAACGTCACGAATTCTACTACTCAGACTGATAATATTGTAGCCACATTGGATGGAGTTAACTCTTCTTCCTACGGAATCATGGATTCTGGTTACAAGTATATGTTTGACCGGTTCAACAATGAATTCCGTTACGTTCCATGCAACGGTGACATTGGTGGACTAATGGTTAGAACTAACAGAGAGTTCTATCCATGGTTCTCACCTGCAGGACAACAGCGTGGTGTTCTTAACAACGCTACAAAACTTGCTTACAATCCTACGCAGGCACAAAGAGACACTCTGTACACCAAGCGGATCAACCCGATTGTATTCCGTCCTGGTATCGGCATCATGCTCTTCGGAGACAAGACTGCCCTTGGTTATGCCTCAGCGTTTGATCGAATCAACGTTCGCAGACTGTTCCTTACAGTCGAGCAGGCACTAGAGCGTAGTGCTCAAGCACAGCTCTTTGAGTTCAACGACGAGATTACTCGTGCTAACTTTGTTAACATCGTAGAACCATATCTACGTGATGTTCAAAGTAAGCGTGGTCTTTACGACTTCCTAGTAATCTGCGACGAGACTAACAACACACCAGATGTCATTGATAACAATGAGTTCCGTGCTGACATCTTCCTCAAGCCCGCTAAATCTATCAACTTCGTCTCACTAACCTTTGTTGCTACTCGCACAGGTGTTAGTTTCGAGGAAGTCGCTGGTAGAGTTTGATCAATCCTAGGAGTTAAAAGAAATGGCACAAGCCCCTAACGCACCATCCCTAAGGAATATCTCTCAGTTTAAGAGTAAACTGAGAGGGGGTGGCGCACGCCCGAATCTGTTTGAAGTTGCAATACCCAACTTCCCAGACTATGTTGGCGCTGCTTACAGTAATGATGATAAGAGTACTCTTAGATTCATGTGTAAGGCTGCCAACCTTCCTGCATCAAACGTTGCTCCAATCGACGTTCCATTCAGAGGTCGTATTTTAAAGGTTGCTGGAGACAGAACCTTTGATCCATGGACTCTGACCATCATCAATGATGAGGACTTCAAACTGAGAACTGCTTTTGAAGCATGGATGAATGGTATTTCAAAATTAGATAACAATAGTGGAGCTACTGCACCTACCTCTTATATGCAAGATGCATATGTTTATCAATTAGGTAGAGGTGCTACTATTGCTTCTGAAGAACCAATCAATAACATAAGTGGTGCTGGTCCTACTGACACTGCAAACGTATTGAGAGCATATCGTTTCATCGATGTATTCCCAACTAACGTTTCAGAGATTGCACTTTCCTACGATACTGGTGATACTCTTGAAGAGTTCACTGTAGAACTACAAGTTCAGTACTTCGAAGGTTTCGGATCCGCTGAAGCAGTAGATATTAGGTAATATCTGTGCTATACTAAATACTATGACGGTATAGTCCATAGTATTAATGGCTAAATTATTTGGATTCTCGATTGAGAATAATGAAAAGACTCCTAAGTCGGTAGTATCTCCCGTTCCTCCTTCACGAGAGGACGAGAACGATTTCTACCTGACTTCGGGGTTTTTTGGTAACTATGTAGATCTAGAGGGTGTTTATAAGAATGAGTTTGATCTTATTCGTAGATACCGTGAGATGGCATTGCATCCAGAATGTGATGCTGCCATTGAGGATGTTATTCAAGAAGCAATAGTTTCTGATACTAATGATAGTCCTGTAGAGATTGAACTATCTAAGTTAAATGCTAGTGAAGGTATTAAGCAAAAGATAAGACAAGAGTTTAAAACTGTTAAAGATCTCTTAGATTTTGATAAGAAAGCGCATGAAATCATGCGTAACTGGTATGTAGATGGACGTTTATACTATCACAAAGTAATAGATTTAAAAAAACCAAACGAGGGAATACAAGAAATACGTTACATCGACGCAATGAAAATGCGTTATGTACGTCATGCCGTCAAGGAACCAAAGGATCAAGCAGAAAGAATCGCAGCTATTCAGGGACATAAGGATCTAACTAGCATCCAAAGTGCATTCCCTAAGATCGAAGAGTATTTCATATACAGTACTAAGAACACTACTGGTGGTGCTTTAAACCCATCTAGTGAACTTACAGACACTAAAGGAGTTAAGTTCTCTAGAGATTCTATTGCATACTGTACTTCTGGTCTTGTAGATAGGAATAAGGGATCAACTCTTTCATACCTTCATAAAGCAATTAAATCACTCAATCAACTTAGAATGATTGAGGATAGTCTTGTTATATACAGATTATCTCGTGCTCCTGAAAGAAGAATATTCTATATTGATGTAGGTAATCTACCTAAGATTAAAGCAGAACAATACCTTCGTGATGTCATGATGAGGTATCGTAACAAGTTAGTTTACGATGCTGGTACTGGTGAGATCAGAGATGATAAGAAGTTCATGTCCATGATGGAGGACTTCTGGTTACCTAGAAGAGAAGGTGGACGTGGAACAGAAATCTCTACACTCCCAGGAGGACAAAACCTCGGAGAAATCACAGACATCGAGTACTTTAAGAAGAAACTCTTTAAGTCACTTAATGTTCCAATCTCAAGAATTGAAGGAGACGGTGGGTTTAACCTGGGCAGATCTTCTGAGATCTTAAGAGATGAACTTAAGTTTAGTAAGTTTGTTGGCAGACTAAGAAAGAGATTTAGTGCTCTATTCTTAGATATGCTAAGAACACAGTGCCTACTTAAGAATATTTGCACTGTAGAAGACTGGGAGGTAATGAGTGAGCATATCCAGTTTGATTTCTTATATGATAATCATTTCTCAGAACTCAAAGATGCTGAGTTACAAAGAGAGAGATTCTCATTAGCAATGGAAGCTGAACCTTATATTGGTAAGTACTACTCACAAGATTGGGTACGTCGTAAGCTTCTACGTCAGACTGATGAAGATCTATTGGAGCAAGATGCACTGATAGAGAAAGAGATTGAAGAAGGTATCATTCAAGATCCTAAAGAATTAGAGATGGTTGCTGACTTTAGTGCTCAAAATGGTGGTCCAGATAATATGGGTGGTGAACTAGGAGCAGTTCCTATGGAACCAGACTTAGAGCAAGAAGCATCTATCACTAAACCTAAGATGCCAAAAGGTGGAGAAATCTAGTGCGATGACAGGTCAACCCTTTGTAAAAGTAGATTTTAATATAGACGATGTTAGGTTATTATATAATTCTGTTGATTTTTATTATGCAAATAGACCTAGCGATCCAGAGGAAAGACCTGCTCATCAACAAGAACCAGAAAGACACATTGAACACATGAGAAAGATACTACATACGATGCTGATGGAACATAGTTTCTATAGTAAATCGGCTGAAGATATAAATAACCTATAGATCAAGTTATGACCATTAGTATGGACGATTTAATGGATGCTATTGTGGCAAATGACTCGCCGTCGAAGGTGAGTGATGCTATTAAAGATTTACTGTATGCTAGAACAGCAGATAAAGTAGATGCTTTAAAGCCAGAAGTTGCAAATAGTTTATTTGGGGACCAAGTTCCTGAAGTTGAAGGTGAGGTTGAAGTTGATGATTCACCTGTTGCAGTAGCAACAGAACCCGAAAACACTGAGGAAGAAGAGTAATGGCTGTACACAATCCAGTCGGCGATGTAGTAACATTTAGTACTAGTGCTACTAGTGCTCAGTCTAGTTCGATTGCACAACAATCGGACACCTTACGGATTGTTGCTTTAAGTCAAGTTACACACGTTGCAATAGGATCAACTCCAGTTGCTGCAGTAACTAACTATGTTATACCTTCAGGAGGTACTGCCAATATTAATCTTGGCCAACCAACTTCTACTAGAATCGTAGAAGTAGTTAAGAGTGCTTCTGCAAGTGTAGCAACAACTTGTTATATGCCTCAAGGTGTTGTTGGTGCTCCTTTTGAAGTAGGAGACACAGTTGCTCTAACTAGTAATAAGAGTGGCTGGGCATTCCAACATCATCCTATTAGTGCAATATCTGTTCCCGATCCAAGGGCATCAGATGCTAGAACTAAGATCGAAGTTGATTTTGATTCAAGTGGATTTAGTGGGACATGGGTTGAATCTGATTCTGCTGCTGGTGATGAAGGTACTATAAGAAAGACTTTCCAACTTGCTGCTAGAACCGCTAGTGGTTCTGGTTCATTATACGCACAACAAATTCAAATAAGCGGGGACGCCTGATGAAACTCATTAGAGAAGAAATTGAATCTGTAGATTTTATTGTCGAGAATAAAGGCGGCAAGAAGTCTATGTATATTGAGGGTGTTTTCCTTCAGGGGAATATCCAAAATCGCAATGGACGCCTCTATCCTATGGAAACTCTCCGTAAGGAAGTTGGTAGGTACAATGAGAATCATATCCAATCAGGACGTGCGCTTGGTGAACTTGGTCATCCTGAGGGACCCACTGTCAACTTAGACAGAGTTTCTCATAAGATCGTCTCTCTTAAGGAGAGTGGATCTAACTTTGTTGGTAAAGCAAAGTTACTTGGTACTCCTATGGGCAAGATTGCTCAAAACCTTGTAGAGGAAGGAGTAAAACTCGGTGTTTCTTCACGTGGTATTGGATCACTGAAGCAAACTAGAGAAGGTGTTAACGTAGTTGGCGAGGATTTTATGCTTGCTACTGCTGCTGACATCGTTGCAGATCCTTCTGCACCCGATGCTTTCGTTGAAGGTATCATGGAAGGAAAGGACTGGGTATGGGACGGAGGAATTCTCCGTGAAAGAATGGCTCGTAAGACCTACAAGACCATTAATACCCTGACAGATCAGAAGAAGCTAGACGAGCAGAAGTTAAATCTGTTCAACGACTTCCTCTCAAATCTGTAAAACTTCTAAATAAATATAGTTACAAGCCGGAAAAATCGGAGCACTTCAAATGTCACGTGGAGATTTACAAGAAATGGAAGTCAAGGAGCAATCCCAAACCGCTGTTAACGCTAACGCTGCAAAGGGCGACCCTATGCCGAAGTTAACAACTGGTGGACAAGGACAAACTTGGCAGGACCTAGGTGGACCTACACCTGAAAACTCAAAACCCGATGATGACTCTAACAAGTTAGCATCAGGAGAGGGTGTTAAGAAAGTTTCTGACGTTGTAACTAAGAGCGCCAAGTCTGGCGATCTACCAAAAGACCTTAAAGCAGGCGACACCGTGGAAGTAACTGACGAACAAGAAGTAGTTGCAGAAGCACCTGCTAAAGAGGAAGAGGTCGTAGAGACTTATGACATGGAAGATGATGTCAACGCTCTACTAGGTGGCGAAGAACTTTCTGAAGAGTTCAGAGAGAAAGCAAAGACTATCTTTGAAGCTGCCATCTCCGCAAAGGTTTCTGAAATCAAGGCAAAACTTGATGAAGAAAAGACTGCTGCACTTGAAGAGGCAGTAGCATCACATAAGGCCGAACTAACAGAACGGACTGATTCTTATCTTGAGTACGTTGCTCAAGAGTGGCTAACCGAGAATCAACTCGCTGTTGAGCAAGGACTTAAAACAGAAATGACTGAATCCTTCTTAGGAGGTATGAAGTCCCTATTTGAAGATCATTATGTATCAATCCCTGAAGATAAGTATGATGTAGTCTCTACCATGGTAGAGAAGTTAGATGACATGGAGACTAAACTCAACGAGCAGATTGAGAAGAACGTACAATTGAACGCTAGACTTTCTGAGTCTACTTCTGACGTTATTCTCTCCGACGTTTCTGACGGTCTTGCCGATACAGAAAAAGAGAAGCTCGCTTCACTAGCCGAAGGTGTTGAGTTTGAAAGCGAAGAGTCTTATAAAGAGAAGCTAACCACCCTGAGAGAATCTTATTTCTCTGATAAAAAGGTTGCTACTCAATCATCAGCCGCAGATACTCTAACCGAAGGTGTAGAATCACCCCAGGAAGCAGTAAGTCCAGGAATGGAATCTTACATGAGTATACTTGGCAAGATGAAGTGAATTTGATATTATCTCAAACTAAACATTAATAGGTAATTTACCAATGTTCCAATCAGAACATCTGGTAGAAAAGTGGAAGCCCCTTCTAGACCATGATGGTGGCATCGAAGATGCACATCGTAGAAGCGTAACCGCAGTTCTGCTAGAAAACCAAGAAAAATTCCTCAAAGAGGAACAAGCATTCGCATCAGGGCAGAACCTGATGGAAGCTGTACCAACTAACCATGGTAACGTCGCTGGCGCCCAAGGTGGTTTTGGTACTGCAGGAACCAACGCATTAGGAAATGCTGGTTTCGACCCTGTACTAATCAGCTTGATTCGTCGTTCAATGCCTAACTTGGTGGCATACGACCTCGCTGGTGTACAACCAATGAGTGGTCCTACTGGACTTATCTTTGCAATGCGCTCTCGTTACAGCACAATGGCTGGAACCGAGACATTCTACGACGAAGTAGATACTACATTCTCTGGCAACAATGCTAGTGATGGTGCTACTCTGACTAGAGACTTCGCTGATCTTAACGCTGGTATTGGTACCGTTACTCAAAACGGAACTAACCCTGCTGTTCTCAACCCAACTGCCACTGCTACTTCTACCGACTACAACGTTGGTCAGGGTATGCCTACTGGTGATTCTGAGAACTTGGGTGCTGCTGGTGCTCAGTTCAACGAGATGGCATTCTCGATCGAGAAGGTCACCGTTACTGCTAAGTCACGTGCATTAAAAGCTGAGTACTCACTAGAACTCGCTCAAGACCTCAAGGCAATCCACGGATTGAATGCAGAAGCCGAATTGGCAAACATTCTTTCTACTGAGATTCTCGCTGAGATCAACAGAGAAGTTATTCGTACTATCTACAAGACTGCTGAGCAAGGAGCTGTTGCTAACACTTCTTCTGCTGGTATATTTGACCTCGACATTGACTCCAATGGTAGATGGTCAGTTGAGAAGTTCAAGGGACTTCTTTTCCAGATTGAAAGAGATGCAAACGCAATCGCACAAAGAACTCGTCGCGGAAAGGGTAACATTATCCTAACTTCTGCAGACGTTGCTTCTGCTCTAACAATGGCTGGCGTTCTGGATTACACTCCAGCACTTAACGCTAACCTTAACGTTGATGACACTGGCAACACATTTGCTGGTACTATCAATGGTAAGTACCGCGTCTACATCGACCCATATTCTGCTAACCTAACTGCTGCTAACGCTGCAAATGGTAACCAGTACTATGTTGTCGGTTACAAAGGATCTTCTCCTTATGACGCAGGACTGTTCTACTGCCCATACGTTCCGCTCCAAATGGTACGTGCGGTCGGAGAGAACACCTTCCAGCCCAAGATTGGCTTTAAGACCCGCTACGGCATGGTCTCTAACCCATTCGCTGAAGGTAAGACTGCCGGATACGGTCGTCTCCGCGTTAACAGCAACCGTTACTACAGACGTGTAGCCGTTAAGAACCTAATGTGATCGAGATGGATATATTCCATTCACATTTCAAAGGACCCTTCGGGGTCCTTTTTTTTATGGTTATGAGTTGACAAGTGAAAATATCTGTGCTATAAATAAAATGTCGAGTAGAAACGCTTCGAGTCTCTAGGGACAGCTCGACCCTAAACTAAAGGAGCATGTTGGTAAAACTTAATGACTTACGATCCACATAGGGATAATCTTATTCCTTTGACTGAACTAGCAGATAGTTTAGGCATAAAACCTAAGAAAAAACCATTCGATGTAGATAGATATTTACCAGTAGAGTTGGTCCCAGTAAGATCACTATATGTTGATAAAAAATACCAGAGACTAATACATAAATCAATGGTTAAAAATGCAGGAGAATTTGATCCTGTATTATGTCGTCCTATTGCTGTATTTAAACGTCCTGATGGTAAATATACTATTTCTGATGGACAACATACTTCAGTAATTGGTTACTTATATACTGATAATGGTGAAGAATTATTAGTCCCATGTCAGGTTCAATCACATGAGGAGGATTCAAATTTAAAAGAATGTGTTAGTAAAGAGGCACAATTTTTTGAAGATGTTAATAAGAATCGTACAAATGTAACTCAAGTAGAGAGATTACGTTGTGGTATTGCTTATGAGGATAAAGATGCTTTAGAAACTGAACAAAAACTCATTAGTATGGGAGTGTCTGTTGAAGGTATCGGTGCTGATTCTGGATTGTCTGTTAAGGGATATTCTAAAGTTCTTGAGGCACATACAGTTGGACTTAAATATGCCAAGAAAGCAATCTATAAGTACAATGAACTTAATGAAGATCCTACTTTACCATCATGGAAAAATGGAGTTGAGTTAAGTGGTGCATTGATTGGTGGACTTGCTCGTGTTTATAACTTAATAGAAAGTCTAGGTAATGGTGAAAGGAGTTATGTTGTTAAAAAATACATGGATGAAAGATTGAAAAAGTATAAACCTGATCAGTTGACTAAAGATACTGCTGGACAGAAACAATCCCATCTTATTGCTCTTAAAATTGTTAATAGGATTAACTCTCTTATTGATGAAGATATTTTAACCAAACAGGATGGTACTACATTAAAACATTTAATTTCTCCTGGTGATTTAAAAAATGCAGGGATAGTTGATCCTACAGCAGAACCACCAAAATCAGATGATTAATAAGAAGGGGGTTACCACCCCCCTCTTTTTTTGTCTAAATACCATTACGGAGACCTGCGTTCTAACTCATGGAAAACTACACTGGTTCAACATCTGATCATGATGGAAGTGAAGCATCTTATGATATGGGAGCCACTGCTGGTATTCATACTGGTCCAGATGGTTATGATGGTGTAGGTGCTGGTGCTACTATGATTGTTTCTGCTGGTTCAACTGCAGAAGTAGTTCAAGGTAAGTATGGAAATGCTGGTGTAGGAGTTACTGCACAAGCAGGATATTCTTTCCACGGATCAGATCATGTTAGTGATCATGGTGCTGGTGCAAGTGTAGGTGGATTCGTTGGTGATTCTGCTACTGTATCAGTAGATGGTGATGTTAAGTATGCAGGTGTCAATGCTCATGTGAGTGATGGTGTTAGTGCAGGTGATGATGTTGGTGCTAGTGCAAGTGCTAATGTTAAGTTTGGACATTCTAAGATCACTGTTGAGGCAGGTGGTAAGATAGCATGTTTAGTTGGTGTGCATGGGAAAGTTAAAATTTCCATAGATACTAAACCCATTGAAGAAGATTATGACAGTACAGTTCATACTGTAAATGAATTTGGCGACGATATTAAGAGTATTTTCTAATGTTCTGTAAAAATAAGATGAGTCTAGAAGACCGTCAAAAATTTAAACTAAAGATGCTTCATCGTTATGAGGATGCATTAGAGGTAAGACTTGCTGGTATAAAAGCAGCAAAAGAAAAACTTGAAGAGCAGATGAACAGAGATGGCAACGAGTAATCCATTCGAAAAACAGATAGAGAATAGAAATTTTCTATCTCCTGTTGGTTTTAGATTTACCCTAGTGAAAGCACCTAAGGTAAGTTTCTTTAGCAACACAGCGCAAATTCCTGGTATAACTATTGCTCCTGCGTTGCAACAAAACTACTTGAGAGATATTCCTCAGGTAGGTGATAAGATGGATTTTCAAGATTTTACCTTGAGATTTATGGTTGATGAGAATCTTGAGAATTATATGCAGATACAAAACTGGATGCGTGGTATCGCATTCCCAGATAATCTTACGCAAGTATATAGTTTGTGGGGTGGTAAAGCAGATTTTCCAGATGCTGATAGAAAAAATCCAGATAATTTAACAAGTGATGGTACTTTATTAGTGATGGGTAGTAGCAATAATCCCAATTTTATGGTAAAATTTAGTGACCTATGGCCTTCTGATTTAACTACACTTCAGTTTGATGCCACACCAGGTGATATAGATTACTTCACTGCAGAAGTAACTTTCCAATATACCATCTATGAAATCGTTAACAACCAGGGTCAACCAATGTGAATCTTGAAACTTTACAAAGTATGTGGGAGAAAGACTCACAGATTGATGCTGATAATTTACACACAGAATCATTAAAGGTACCATCATTGCATGCTAAGTACCATGAGATGTTTAATAACTTCTTGTTGTTAAGAAAGAAAGCAGAGCAACAAAGAAAGAATATACGGCATGAAAGATATGAATATTATTCTGGTAAAGCAGACCCAGAAGTATATCAGAAAGATCCTTTTGGAAAGAAGATACGAGATAAGGATACTATGACAAAATATCTTGATGCAGATAAGAAATTAATTGACATTAGTCTTAAAATCGATTATTATGAAGTTCTGTTGAGCTATATTGAAAGTATTCTTAAACAGATTAATAATAGAACATATCAGATTAAAAATGCTATTGAATGGCAAAAATTTATTGCGGGGTATGGATAATGGATAAGTTTATGTGGAGAAAAAGAAAAGCATTTCTTAAAGAGGAGTGTGAAGATATGATCGAGAAGTTTGAACAAACGCCATTTAAAGATAAAAATGCAGAAGATATAGAATGTGATTTTAAATACTTTGATAATTATAGACAATATAGTTGCTTACCATCAGATTTTTCTAATCCAGATTGGAGTGATGTAGGAGTAATGATAGTATCATTTATAAAAGAGTATGCAAAGGAGCATCCATTCTTATTTGAAGAGATGGCTAAATGGGGATTGTATGGTGGATTTCATGTGCAGAAATATGAACCTGGGCATTGTTACCAATCAGAACATATGGAACATGGTATAACTAATGATTCTGAACATAGAATGCATGGATGGATGGTATATTTAAATGATTGTGATGGAGGTACATATTGGCCTAGTCAAAATTTTACTAGTAAACCAAGAACTGGAGATTTTTATATTTGGCCTGCTGGTTGGACCCATAGTCATCGTGGTATATCTGCTTCAACTATTAAATATATTTTAACTGGATGGACTGTGATGAAAGAACAAAATGATGCATTACAAATAATACAATGAATGAAATAATAATAAGTGACAACTCAGTGTCACGGGCAAACCAAGAAAGAATAAAACAACTTATTATGCATAGGGAGTTTCCTTGGTATTTTAATGATACTACTTTAAGTGGATATGATCGTAATAAAAATGATTTATTCCAATGGGTACATATTCTTCAAGTTAATGCCAAACAAAAATCAACCTTGAAAGAACCAATATTAAAATGCTTAAGAGGTGCAATACCAGAATTAGAAACTCATCGATTAATAAGAGCAAAATTAAATTTAAATACACCCTATAAAAGGGGAAATATTGCTTTAAAGCATACTGATTGTCAAGAGAAAGATAGAATTGTTTACATCTATTATGTTAATGATTCTGATGGTCCAACAATACTTTATACAAATAAATGGAGACCACATAAAGTTCATCCTAAACAAGGTAGATTATTGAAAATGCCATCTAGTTTATCACATAGTGGTAATCTACCATATCATAATAATACTAGGATTGTTTTAAATCTTTTATTTCAAGAAGATCTTAATCAAACCTTTGAACCACTACAGGATCAAGACTATGAGGAGTATAAGAAGAACCTATAAATATCTCTATGGAGGTATTTTATCATGGTCGATTTGGAGATTGAGAAGAAGAACGAAGTCTATCTTAGAGTTAGGGCAGAACCGCATATCTATCAAGAACTATCAGACCACTTTACGTTTGATGTTCCAGGCGCCAAGTTCATGCCGCAGTATAGAAATAAACACTGGGATGGGAAGATTCGTCTTTTCTCTACCGCTACGGGAGAAATATACGTTGGTTTATTAGATAAGATAACATCATTTTGTAAGCAATATAATTATGATTATAAGTTTCTAGATAATCAATATTTTGGTACTCCTTTCGAAGTCGATGAGATGATATCGATGGAGGGTGTTAAGGATTATGTAACAGCTATTTCTCGTCACACTCCACGTGAATACCAGATAGAGGGAGTGTACGACGCTTTAAGACATCAAAGAAGATTATTAGTATCACCAACTGCTTCTGGAAAATCGTTGATGATTTACGCTCTAGTGAGGTACT
>VTLG01007555.1_pt1 | contig 48101 bp, 62 predicted proteins | sample 4694571 | NCBI WGS metagenome assembly VTLG01 (sample SAMN12604809, study PRJNA352737) | marine metagenome | biome: ENVO:00000447; feature: ENVO:00000209|ENVO:00000569|ENVO:01000036; material: ENVO:00002151; isolation source: viral sequences binned using virsorter ... | reverse complement strand
GCCGTCTTCGATCTGATTTCATCGACATCAATACGACTAGACAATGGTCAGCACTCCGTTAATCGTAATCGTCGCGGAAACGGTAATCGGACCAAAGCACCCAGCGTTCTCTGTCGATGCAATCGTCAGGTCGCTAGTAATGCTGGTGGCGTTAGTGCGAAACGGGTTTGCCGCCGTGCTGGCTTCCAAGTCTGCGTTAGTAACACCGCCGTCCTTAATCTGATTTGTATCAATCGTGCTAAGTGCCATCAGGTAATCTCCAATACCGACAAGGTTACATCAGCAGCGGATGCTTGACTTGCAGTGATCCGCAAAACGTCGCTCGCATTCATTACAATCTTCTGATCACCACCCGCCGCGACCAGCGACGAACCCACAGGCACAATGGCCGACTTAACTATGTGGACATTGTCGCCATCGTTGTTGATAAGCTGGACATTGACTGTGATAGAGACGGTCAAGATGTTGGCTATGTTCAAGCCGATGATCGTTGTCTCTGTAGCAGAGGGGCAGGTGTAGACATCTGCGTTTCCGGTGCCTACCGCCGTATCTGTGAAAGTCTTGAACGCATTCGCCATGTCACTATCCTAACGCTATCGCGAACGCTAACGCATTCGGATCTTGCTCTGTAAAGTTTTGCGCCACATTACTAGCATCATTAAAGATCATCTTTTCAGCAGGCAGCGTACAGAAGACAGTGCGCGTACCAGAGGACCAGCTAACAGCATTATCACTGTTAGAGCTTTGTAGGATTGTGGTACGAGCCAGCGTCGTGCCTGACGACGCATATGTTCCGATTCCGATCTCAAAGTCTGTGCCATCCGTGCAACAGTAATAGGTCGTGTTCCCGTTGCCGACTTGCGAAAACGCCTCAAAACCAGTAACGGCACCAGCGAGTGTATAGGTGCCAGTGCCGGTTGTAGTGGTCGTCTCCTTCAGACGATCTTTCAGAACAAGTGCCATTTACTTCAACTCAATGGTGAGGTTCCCTGCATTGATGCGGAAGATGTCGCCTGATGCAATCGCCTTCGATGCGTCCAGTGCGCCGACAAACAAGATATTTCCGCTGCTTGATGCGTCTGCGAGGAAAGCATGTGTCACAGTGTAGGTGGCTACACCACTGGATGCCGGAAACTCAATATTAGCAGCGTTTACGACCGTCTGCTGATCTGTTGACGAGGAAGCCAGTGTCCAGTTTGCTGCTGTCACCTGCCTGCGAACATAGTTCGCGTCCTGTGTAGAGGTGTTGACTTCGGTTAATGTGCCTGCTTCTGCGTTGCTAACAGCGGTGGCTAACCCGACATAGATTGAGTCGCCCGGACTTGAAAAACTTCCGGCATTATTCTTGAAGATCAGGCTAAGTAGCTTGTTCTCCAAGTAGGTGGTTGCTGCGTTTGATGTTGCCATCTTCTACTCCTTATGTCCGAGGCCGATCCGGCAGACCTCTGCGATACGCATCACTGTTTTCCCTAGCTTCTGCCAGATCTTTAATCCGAGACAAGGCTTCGGTGAACTGCTTCTCGTACATCTGAAGCATGTCCTGTTCACCCTTCATGTAAATATACGCTTCATACAGCGAACCGTAAAGCAAGGCGTTGGGAGCGTTATCACTTAGCCATGTGGTTCCACCGTCCGCTCCCGCAGTCAAAGACGCCGGACGGTAGTAATAATGAAGCTCACAGGTGTAATTGCTGTCAGGAGTTGGGGCTACGATAAAGTTGCTTACATCGAAAAAAGCGTAATATTTTGGAGTGCCGGTAGATGAAGCGTTTGGATGATACTCTTGTAAAAAATTCACATCCTTCTGTAACAAGAACTCTTTTGAACTGCTGTTAGTAATGGACAAAGAAAAAGACGCAAGATAATCAGATGGGACAGATAAATAGGGGTCGTTCTGCGTCAAAGCACTGGTGGCGTTCTTACGGAAGACTTCTAGGTCAACCAGCTTAAAAATACGGTCTTCAGCGGCGCGAATGAAAACAGGTAGATTGGTCACGAAAGACGTTTCGGTGTTTTCCGTGTAATCTTGAATCGCTGTTTTTAATTGCGCGTAGGTAAAAGCCATCAAGCAATCCTTACAATCGCACTGCTCGCATCCGCAGTTGGGAAGGTGATCGTAAAGTTGGAACTGCTGGACGCTTGATCAGATCCAAAGTCGAATACGGCAACCGCTTTGTTTGAATCACTGCTGTTGTAGATCAAGCAACCTCTCGCTGTAATTGTTGAGCTTGAGAAGGTCACATCGTTAAAATCTACATACGCTGTGGTCCCACTTGTTGTCGGGGCCACCGCTGTCAGAGTGGCTCCACCAGCGCTATAACCCGTGCCACTTACCTCATTATTGGTTGTGTACGCCGTGGTAGATGCGCCAAGGCTTGCGCTGCTGGTGTATAATGCAACCTTAAAGGTGTCCCCTCCCCCCGCGAAGTTATGAACACCCTCAAGAAGCTCTTTCTTGAAACTTGTACAGACTGCTGTTGTAATAGCCATTTTTTACTCCTACGGCGTATTTGCGGTGCCGCCCATTCCGCTATGTTGAGTGCAATAATAGTATAGAGTTGGTGCGCCTACCGCTACTGTGATTTGTGTATAGGCTCCAGCGTTGCCCGGCACACCGTTGGTTGTCACGCCTGTTGTGTACTCACTACCCCCTGCATGTGTGCCATTAGAAGTAGTGGAAAACCTTAGAGGATGCCCAGAATTAGTGCCGTCAGACTGATCAAACCGGTATGTGCTTCCCTCACTCAAATTCAACGTAGCTTGGCGAACACCATCGATATAATATTTGTTCGCTCCATAATACGAAGCCACCGTAACCGCGTAAGTAGTAATTCCTACATTCACCGTAGGCGCTGTTACAGATACCGTTGCTGAAACTCCAGTCAACGTGACTGCTACGCTACCCTGAATCGTTAGCGTTCCCAATGAAACTGTAGCTGATACACCTGTCGGCGTCACACTAATTGGCTGAACAGGCACCGCTCCAGAAAGAGAAACGCTGCCTAATTCTATTTCTGCGAACGGCAGAGGAATAGTTCTTAATGTAACTAAGTCAAATACAGGGAATCTAATATCAACAAATTCTATTTGATTTTGTGGTCTAGCATCTTTTAGAGCCTGTGCGTCGCTTGTTACTCTGGGTGGTTCGAGCTGTGGATGTTTTGCTTCAAATTCTGAAGTATGAACTATTGCTCCATTCCACTCGCGAACGCGTTCAGAATACGGAAAGGAAAACCCACTCCGATCCGAAATAAATTTGGCATTTTTTCCAGTAGCGTAAGCCATCAACTGATAATCCTAGGAACTAATCGAAGACTGGCTCTATCTCGATCTTCAGATGCGGCTCTTGCAAATTCCTCGTCATAAACTCCTTTTAGTAAAGCGACACGATCAGGCGCAATCTTCATGCTAAGGTAGTAAGCCAAGCCTGCAACCAAACACGGGAAAAATCTAAAAGGCATATCGAAATCATTATTATAGTTATCCGCATCATCAACGCGAACTAACCGATAATAGATTATTTGATCTGTAGAGTTTTCTGGAGACTGCCAAAGATAAACAACAGGATTGACTTGTCTGTCAACATAAAATTGAGAAGGACGACCTTTATCTGTTTTATTTGGAATATTTAAATACTCACCACGACCAATTCTTGTCATTGGAGTATCTACACCGCTCCGTCTTATAACCATTTCTAAAATATCAATGGTGTCCGCGCCAAGCGTATAATTAGCTGTACCCTCTGTGAGTGTTGTTGTTACCTGTTGAACAGTAAAAAGATTTACACCACGGTTAGCCCATTCAGCTAACATTAGGTTTAATGACCGTCTAGCAGTGCGAAGACTATAACCAGCGCGAACTTCTATACCACAGCGTTCATATGCCTCTTCTATTGCGTCAGAGACGTCAATATTAAAATCTCGAGAATCTGAAACAGCCATCAGTCATCTTTCGCATACAGATTATCAAAAATTTGATTTACGTCCATCGTATAGTCTAAATCAGATTTTGAATAGTGAATATGCTGTGATGGACGAAAGTCTGGAGGACCGCTACCGGTTTCGAACCATGCAGGGTGAGTAACACGGACTCGATTATTAGGCAGCGCTACAATATTTCCTGTCCATCTACCTGCATCCAACAACTCTAAAACATGACTTTGTTTATGTTGTGCAGGATCATCTGCCACTTCACTTTCTGTGTAATCCACAGTAAAATAGTATTTCGCTGGATAAAACTCACCGTCGATTTTTGCTAACCACGGACACGGATGCGCTCGATCTAAACGGTAAACCGCATGCGTATGCGACATACAATCCCACGGCTGAGCAAAATGCACGGGCATGGGTTCCGGCCATTTTTCAAACGGTGTATCACCAACTAACGCGGTAATCGGCATACGCGCCCACATCGCTCCGCCATGAACATTTTGTTCTTCGGTTTCTTCGTCTACTTCGAAACCTGTAAACAAAACTTGAAAGCTCAAACAACGACTCGGAATCGTTGTCACAGCAATCGCCATAGCGTGTAAAAACTCGCCATGGTATTTCATGTGGTTATGCGTGTACTCTCTTCGCACCCAACACTTGAAATGCGAAATATTGCTTTGTAAATATGGCAAGTTACTTCCCGGCTTTTACTCTTCTTATCGCAGCATTAAGACCCCCCGCAGACCCACCTTTGGATCTCCGACGAACACCACCAACTGCACCGCCTTTTGCCATTCCTTTAGGACGCCCACCGCCCATCATCCGATTAACCATTTTGTCATCTACGAAACCGCCCATGGCCATTTCTGTAACATCAACAATTTTACCGGGATTAAGTTCTTCAACAGCGGGATCGGCCACCATACGCCTCGGTGCGCCGCCAGCGGCTCCACCCTTAGACATCTTTTTTACACCGCCGCGATAACCGCCTTTAGCCATGCCTTTTTTCTTCATTTCGATTTTCTCCTTTTTCGACGAAGAGGTTTTACGTTCCTTGGTTTGCCCTTTGCAGGTTGACCTAACTTAACTTTTTGTCTAACCCTACTCCTTTTTTCAGAAGCTGTCATTTCACCGGTAGTTTTCGGAGTTTTCGAAGATATCCGTTTACTAGGTCTACAATACGGTGTACCTCTTTTTTCGCCTTTACGACGACCACATTTTTTGCCTGTGCGAACATCTTTCCAGTCTTCTTTAAACCAGCGTTTAAGAGCAAGACCAGCTTTTGTTTTTCGAACAGCCATAAAACCCTCAGGCGTACTTTGTCACTTTTCGTCTATCCGACATGACTTTTCCGCAGCCTCTTGCAACATTTTTTTGAGAACTCGCTCTTTTTCTTCTATTCGCTGCACGTTCCAATGCCTTGCCATAGCCTCCTCCAGTCGCTCTCGCGACTCCAGAAGACGATTTTTTACGTTTTTTAGATTTTCCGTAGTTAGCTGCTCCGACTTTTCGGCATTTAGCAATCGCTCCAGACGCATACGCTGATGGGAAAACCTTATAGCGAGCTTTAACTTTTCTGTAACAAGCATCTTTAGGCATCTTTTTTAGTCCTCCTTATGCTTTCTTTACCTTGACGAAAAATTCTAGCAACTTCTGTTTTGCCCATAACTTTCGCCCTTTGCTCACCTACTGTTAGTATTTGTATTTTCCTTGCGAAAGACTTTTTAACCTTTTTTACTTTTGCAACGGTTGCTCTAGCATCCGCAGGAGTAGCAAATTTTATTCTAACAGTGTCCTTGGGGTTTTCATCCGTGTAAAGTCTTCGACCGGACCCTTTAGGTTTCTTTCCTGTTCCTACTTTAGGATCTTTTCGTCTTCCCACGTTTTTTCCTCCCCGCGCAATACGCCTTTTCACTAAAACCACGTGGTCGACTACAATTCACAGACTTTTTTCTTTTCGCACTCCACTTCCGTTTTTGCGGAGGTTTAGAAACCTGTTGCCGCATTTGTGCGCGACCAATCACCATTAGATAAGTTGCTCCAAACCTGCAGCAACAACAACTAAAAGCATGAGTCCCCACATCCGATTATCGAGAGCTTTCAATTTATCTTGAATATCTCCATAACGCTGACTACACTCGGCTTCGTGCTTTTCTAGCAGTTTTAAAACTTCTTCAGCCTTCATTAACACTTCCACCTTCTACGAGCTTGACGTAAACGCGAGTTTGGATTTTTTGCTGCTTTAGGAAACTTTTTCATTTGACCGGCAGAACGAGCGCAAAACGATTTACGTCGTTTAGCTGCTTTACTGCCCTTCTTTACTTTCCCTGTCACTGCAGTCTTTAACTTAGAACCGGGGTTCGCCCTTCTATATGCAGCTACCCCAGCTCTAGTCATACCCGCGCCCTTTTCAGTAGGACGAAAGTTCTTTTTATTACGCTTTGGCATTTTTGCCTTACGGCGAGCCATAACGCACCTAGTTAAAGAAGAACGTCACAGCAGTAATATTTGTAAGTGTAGCAACATGAATGTCACTCACTTTTATACCTTCTGCTGGGATGTTTACTGAGTGTGTATCAGATGCGTTAAAATCCAGATCCAACACAGTCTCGCCGCCATTGCCGTCTGTGACAGTTAAACGAGGTGTGCCGGAAGCTGTTTTCAACTGTATCTGACGGATACGCGCAGGACCAACACCGACAGAGCCTGTGCCAGTAATACGCTTTGACTTTACGTCAGATCCCGCCATTTAACCCTCCTTTAAGCAGTCGGAGAGTCGGATGCGATACCGAAGAACTTTAGAGCAATAACGCCGCCAGCACCTGCTGTGCCCGAAATTACAACCTCAACCTCATCGGCGGTCTCTGTAGCAGCGGTAGTCGCGCCGCCAGACATACCAAGCACACCGTTGCAAGGGAAGAAACCCTTGAAGCCAGTAGAGTTGATCGCAACGGAGATGCCGTCAACAAAACCATCCGTATCAGCATCTGTTCCAATATCAACCAAGTTAACATTGTTAGCCGCTGCGCTGGTTACCGTGATGGCAACACCCATGGGGATGAAGTTGGACGGAATACCGATTGACGACTCTTTGTGGTCAGTACCGGAGGCCGCGATGGTGATGGAGGTGCTGTATGTGGACAGGGTCATCTCATTCGTAAGAGCGCCTGTCGTAGCGTTTTTAATAATGGTCTTAAAACCATTCTCGGAACGGACTGGACCATTGAACGTGGTATTTGCCATTTATATCTCCTGTCGTGGCAAGTGTCAGCTATCGCTGTCAGGAATTAATTTACTATAAAACAAAAAAGGGCGACTGAAAAGCCGCCCTTTGATAAAGTGTTTTTGGAGTTTTAGGCTCCCGGCGAACCGAATACACAACGTGGGTCCGAGAATCCGAACGAATAACGCTCGCGAGCCTTGAACCGCATATTGCCTGTATCAAAATCACCTTCCATCTGAGTACGGACTGGAGCACGTTCAAAGTGCTTAAATCCATTCGGTGCGTCAGTCTTAATGAAGAACGCATCGGTATCGGTAAGGAAGTGATTAATGACGTAGCCTTCCGACAGCATGCCCATGCTGCGAAGAGCATTTACATCGTTGTCGGCAGTACCCGAACGAAGAGTCGAAGCCATTAGACGCTCAGCAACAAATTGAAGTGCCGGAGGAATAATTAGCTTCATACCGCGCAGGGCGATTTTAAGACCACGCTCATCGACGAAACCAGAGATGCTAATCATAGCATCCTCGAGTGAGGTTTCGTTCAAGTCAGCTGCAACAGACGGCTCGTTTGCCAACGTACCGCCACCCGAAAGTGGGTGATCTGTTGCACAAAGCTCTTTACCATCTCCGCCAGTAAAACTGGAATTGAAGGCGTTGTTAAGGACATTAGCCGCCTTAACTTGCTTTGTATGGGCCATAGAACGAGCTAGTGCGCGAGTATAACGTGACGCCAAGCGGTCGTACAAGTTATCCTCAATAGCTTCCTCAGTAATTGAGAAGGCCAAAGCAATAGTCTCGTGAGTGTAGCGAGAAGTAAATGATTCTTGTGCCGAATCAAAATTTACCGCTCCACCCTCATTTTTTGAAGGTGCTGCACCGAAACCGGTCAGCATTACTTCTTCTTCAAACGCTCGATCCGAAGATTCCGTGTCGAAGATTTCAGCATGTTCGTTTTCATAACGACCATACTCCATGCCAAAGAGGGCATTGAGACCGGGCTCAAGCTCTTTAGCTAGTTGTGCGCGTGAAATAGGCATTATCTAGCTCCCCCTATTAGGTGCCAGCCGTCTGCGTATACGCATGCTCGTTTATCAAAACGTATGCATTCGTATTTGCAGAACCGGTGTCACTGTTGTCAGGATCTTTAGAGATGCCGATAATACGCAGCTGAGCAGCGCTTGCTCCAGTAGAAGCTGAAATTTCGGTAGACGAAAGTCCAGTTACTGTCGAACCGCCGGTCGTTGAAGTAGTGTCAGCATTTTCTCCAACAGCAGTAGCGGCGAGTGTTCCATCGCATTGCACTTCAAATACAATACGCGGATCATCGTATACTGTCGCTACAATATCACTTGCAGCGATACTACCGGGGTAGTAGTTGGAGTGGGTGGGTTTACCCGTAGTCGGGTCAGTGTAGAAACAACCGTAGAACACACCGACAATATCAGCCGAAGATGAGGCTGCAATGTCGATATTACCATCAGCCGTCATAATAACCAACGAACCCTGATAAATAGCGTTCGAGGCCCCTGACGGAATGGTATATTCATTCGCAGTGAAGTTCGCAACACCGCCCATAGTACGGACTGGCCTCAAGCCAAAAGCAAAATCTTTATTTGCCATTTTGTCCTCCTAAAGGGGATGAAATAAAGCGGCCTTACTTAGTGTTAGGACCACCAAAGGTTACACGAGACTGTCTATCTTGTGAGATAGGCATGGAAGGATGTTGTTCCTTCATGAGATCATTATCGACTGCCGTCATTTGATCAGACGTTTGCTGTTCAAAATATTCATTACGGCTTTCTGCGATCTCTTCTGGCACCTTGGTAAGCATCAAACCACCTACACCGATGACTCCGGCATGACGACCATCTTCAATAGTCGGTGCATCGAAGTCTGGATAATCCTCTGCTCGAACAGGCTCATATCCTTCGCGGATTCGACCAGATACATTCTTGCGGTCTTCTTGACCACGAACTTCTGTACGAACCCATCTGAATTTATAGCCCTCAGGCGGCTGCGGTGCCTCTAGCGACGAAGCTGGTCTCCAAGGTTTCCTGCGCTCAGTTTTAGAGCGAGTTTCAGAAGCGCGAGGAGTCCTTTTGTTGATTTCCGACATTTAAGCCTCCTTCACGTGTTTCGCGTATTCCTCGAGTGGAACACCGAGTTTTTTAGCGATAGCCACTTGACTTTGAGTCAAACGAACCGTCCTGCGCCCGGTTTTTACATTTCTATTAGCAGGAGCAACAGTTTGGGCGGGTTTCCGTTGTCCTGATTTCTGACCCTCAAATTTATGAGGGAATTCGTTTCGTATGCGAGAATCTATCTCAGCATAATAATCCTCTGAAGCGGGGTCAAAACCCTCTTCTTCGATGAGTTTACGATGAATTGAGAATGCTGTAAAGGTCATCGCCTCATCTTTTCCAAACCACTCGTTATCAGACGCCCATCTTTGAGCGCGAGGATCTGGTGCAACTTGAGCTTGTTGTTCTGCTTGCGGAGCCTCTGGCTCATCGAGCGTGACCTCAGTAGCTGCTTCTTGTTCCTGTTTTAGCCGCATTTCGTCCCGCGTAAGACGATCATTTTCTACAGCTAATCGAGAAACCATTTCTTGCGCATCAGCAAGAGCCTCTGAATCTCCTTCCTCATACGCCAGCTTTACAGCTCGTTTCGCTTCAGCAAGCTCACTTTTTACACGACCCGCAGACTCTGTCATAAATGCAGCGGTGCTTTCGTTGTAATTTTTATTGAGCTTTTCGTTTTCTTCTTTGAGCTTTTTAGCAAAATCAAGGGCGGCTTGTTCCCGCCTCTCCGCCTCTCGCATTTTATACGTTAGACGGTCAATACGCTTTTTTACGCCCTCGGAATATTGTTCATGTTCTTCGTCTGTTGAAACAGCTTCTTGAGAAACTTCAGCCTCTTCTGACTGTTCGTCCTCTTCTTCAACTTGAATATCCAGCTCAAGCTCGCCCTGCTCAACAACTTCTTCTTTTTCTTTAACGTCCGACATGGTGTCTCCTAAACAGCAATAATATCACGCGGGTCATCTATCACCGCAAGAATTTCGTCATCGTTTAACAAACGAGGCTCTGCGCCGTCGATTTTAAAACGAGAACCAGCATAACGACCAAACATCACCCAATCACCCGATTTACACCACGGACCATCAGGAAATTTACCCTCATCTCGGTAAGCATCTGGACCCAAACTAACAACGTAACCGACGTTAGTCGCCAGCTGGTTCCGTTCACGTGTTTCGTCGGAAAGAATAACACCGCCTTTTGTAGACTGCGGTAATGTATATGGAAGGATAAGGATACGCCAGCCAGTAGGTTTAGGAAGCCGTTCCAACGCAGGTCGGGTCTCGTCTATTTCCTCTGATAAGGCAAAAGTAGCCGGATTCAACAAATCTTTCTTCTTTTGCGATTCCGCTTTGTTGTTTTCAACAATTTTAGCGGCTCGGCGTTCCTCTATTACCCGGTCAGGAACGTATAACCTTTTAGTCATCGTCGGCAGTCTCCATACGCTTACGCGTTTCTCTAAGTATTTGTTCTATATCTCCGAGAGCAGAAACTCGGCCCATATAATGTTGGTAATCTTCCATAGAAGACACACCATTCGACATCAGCGTTTCGCTGATTTCTACTTGTCGTTTTTCTATTTTTTCCAGCAAGTAGCTGATAAGATCCACTAGAAAAGTCCTGAAAATTTAGTTCCTCGGATCGCTTTACGACCACCTCTTGAACGCCCCGCAGCAAGAACCTCGTCTCCACCAAAACTACCTTGGCCTTGACCACCGCCACTAGCTCGCTTTACACCAGCTCCTGCTAGTTTATCAGCATAAGTGATCTTATCTCTCGGTTCCGCTAACGCAGCAAATTTCTTTTGTTTATCTGTCATCTCTGAACCACCACCAGAACGCTTTCTAACAGGAGGTTTTTTGACCCCAGCGTCTTTACGGCCCATAGCTTCGGCTAAATCAAATTTCAAAATTTGAAGCATATCAGGGTCAGTTGTATTTTTGATTTGCTCTATCAAATCTTTTACACGTGTATTAGCCATAACTACCTCTTTGTCGCTAGAGTGACGTTTGCACGGAGCGCAGCAATATCTTCATCAGAAGAAATTTCTGCTTTTTTAAGCTCACCGTCCTGTTGAAGTTTAGCCGCATCAAGCTGGTTACGCGCTTGATCTGCCATTGCTTTACGCTGAACTTCTTGTTGTTGAATTTGTAGCTCTTGTTGTTTAAGCTGTACTATTGGATCAAATTGACCTGTTCCTGCGATTTGCTGTGCCATTTGTGATATCTGTGCTGTTGCTTGAGCGGTAGCTTGGGCAAGCATCGCCTCTTGCTCAGGCGGTAATACTTGACCTTCTGCCGGAAGCGGGAAGCCAAGAATCTGTTCGACTTGTTGGCGATATTTCAATGCTAAATGCTCTTGCATATGCGCCATAAGCGCTTGCATAGCCATAGCATTCTTTTGAACATTCGGATCTTGTAAAAACGCACTATGCGTAGCAACATGCGCATCATGGTTTTGCGATTCAAACGCTTTTAAAGACTTACTCATAAGAGCGTCCATGTTTTCGCTAACCGGATCTTTTGGAGCTGCTTCGTCTTTTGGCGGCAAGATCTTATCGACGTTTTGGATATTTAAGGCCAGATACATCCGGCGGTAGGCTTCGTGTAGATCATGAAGCTGCGGCGCAGATTGCGCTAGTTGCAACTGCGTCTGAGCTAACGTAACACGCTGGCTCATACTAAACATTGCCGGGTCGCTTACCGGTACAATATCAATACGATCGTCAAAATCGTCTGTTTTTGCACTAGCACCTACGTCGCCGGGTATCTGATAAGGATATTCAGGTGGAAGGTAATTCTTAATTACGTTTGCTAAAATTCGTAATTCTTGACGTTGAGCATAATGTAAACGCTTATGAATAGCGCTAAGAACTTTTGTCCCCTGCTCTAGCAATGCTACGGTAGTACCGACAGGGTTAGCTTGACTACCTTCGCCAATGTTCATATCCGTAACAGATGCAAAACGCCGACCACTATCGACAAGAACGCCTAACATCTGAAGCAGTGTGCTAGACGGTTCCTTATACGGTAGCGGCATAATCGCTTCACGAATAGATGACCCCGGCGCATCTACATCACGGAACTCCCCCGGTTGAAGCGGTAAATCTTCATCTCTAACCCGTAAACCACGGGCTTTAAAACCAGCAGGAAGGTTAGCTAACGTCCCAGCGTCGATTAATTGACGCAAAATCGACGTAGCAGACTTTGTCAAACCACCAATCATGTGGATTAGACCGAAGCCGTAAAAACCAAGGCCCGGTAAAAACTTATAATGCGTAAAATAACGAATTTTTGATTTCTTTGTATCGTTTTCTTCGAAATTTCTTCGGATAGAAAGTATTTCTGAAGTTTCTTCATGAATAGTAACGATATACGGAACGGCGATACCCGTTTCTGCACCATCCTCGTCTTTTTCCTCAAAACCGGGCAAGTCAAGGTCAACGTGCATTTCTAACAGCGTTACAGAATCACTTGATTGTACGTTACGACGAAAACCGGTAAGGTCTTGAACCTTATCTTTAGCATCGTCTAAATCTGCTGCTTCATCAGGAAATAATTCAATATCTCGATAGAAGTCAGAAACTTGTAGCTTTCGCACGTCATTTAAACTCATGTTTATGACATGCGTAAAACGTGGAGTCGTCTCTAGGCTTGACTCTGTGTAAGAAACAACTAAATCGTCGGGCATAACAAACTTGCTAACTGGACGATTTAGCGTTTGATCGAAATATGTTTTTTTAAAAGTAGATCCTGCTAGCGGCAAATAGAACAACATTTGATCCAGTTCCGGATCAAACTCTTCCATGACATCCAAAACCATAAAATTCATATAATTTCGAATGCGCTCGGCTTGTTCTACTATTTCCGGCGTTTCGTTCCCGATGATGCGCGTTTGCGTTGGGCCACCGGGCGGGAGGAGTTCTTTGTACGCCCCCGCTTGGAACTGCGTGGCGCTTTCGGCGATGAGCGGGTGGTAGACGCCGGTTGCTCCACGGAACGGTTCTTCCCTGTCATCGGTTTTAATTCCGAGGAGGTCAAGTCCGTCTGTGTATTGATCAAGCCAGTCCTGACGCGATTCCAAATCATCTTTATACGATGCAAGCAACTCTGAAGCCAGCTCATCTAACTCTCCTTCTTCCATTTCCTCAGCAAGGTTGGAATAAAAATCGCCCTCAAAATCTTTTTCTTCTTCCATATAACCAACTATTGCACTTCCATCTTCTAACATCACTGTATCATCTGATGCAAAAGATGGTGTTTCTTCGTCGATAACAGCCTCTACTTCGACTTCAGCTGGTTCGGGCGTTGCCATAAGCTGCGCGATAGATTTTTCAACTGCCATCGGTTGTTTCCTCAATAGTAAACAAACTTTTTGAGCTTGTATTCTAGCTCATCGTCTTCATAATCTGACGGCTGGCGGATAAACCCACCTTGCCTAAAGCGTAATAGGGCTTGTGTCGTGGAATCGACCAAGTCATCATGCTCTCCGTTTGGAAATTCGCATAATTCTTCGACAAGTTCCTCCGCGAAACGTGTTTCTGGCACCCAAACCAATCCGGACTCAAAAATGGGTGAAACAGCGTTAGTGCGAGCAATCTTATCATTCCCTCTATTAGGCGAATAATTTTGTACGGGTATACCCATAGCCCGTAATTCTTGCGTCAAAGGTAAACCAGACGCTTTTGACTCGATAATAACTGAATCAGGATCCCAGTGTATATAACTTTCGTAAGCAACCTGTTTCAGCTCTGGAAAATCATAACGATCTTTAATCGAATCAAGCAAAATTATGTTGTATTGGTCGGTTTCTTCGTTACGGAAGACGCCCCAAGTCGTAATCGCGCTAAAATCAGCGGTTTGTGACTTCAAAAACGCCGTATCGTAGCTTTGGATAATATATTCAGGTGTCGGAGGGGCTACTTTATCCCAAATTTTGATCCATTCACGTTGAATTATCGCGCCTTCGCCGCCTGTAGGCTCTTGCATCCATTGCGCAGCCCATTTTTGATGCGGCAAAGAGGCCCGAATACCCTCTAATTCTTCAATTTTCCAAAATTCTGGCCAACAAGGATTCCCAGACGGCATAATTGCGGGAAATTCTATAACTTCCCATTGGTCCGCCTTCGGATCTAAAGCCTGTGCCTTCAATAATTGGCCGGTAAGATCCTTTTTTGACCACCTTGTCATAACTAAAATGATGGTTCCACCCGGTTGTAGACGCTGCCGGGGGCCAGATGTATACCATTCGTAAGCCATATCCATGGCCGTTTCGCTCATCGCGTCTTGTTCCGAGTGCGGGTCGTCAATAATAAGAACATCAGCACCACGACCAGTGATTGCACCTCCGACACCAGACGCAAAATATTCCCCGCCCTTCGATGTTTCCCATCGTCCTGCAGCCTTAGAATCTGCTCGCAATGAAACATCTTGAAAAACCTTCTTATAATCTTCAGTGTCTACAAGGTCACGAATTTTTCTACCAAAACGTACCGCTAGTTCGCCGGTATGCGTTGCCTGAATGATCTTTAGATCAGGTTTAAGGCCCAAGAGCCAAGATGGAAGAAAATAGGACGACATTTCTGACTTCGAATGTCGTGGCCCCATGTTGATAATTACGCGCTTCAACTCACCACGCGCAATACGATTAAACGTCTGGGACATTTTTCGATGGTGCGCACCTTCAATAAACGAAGGCCACATCGTTCTAACGTAAGTTAAAAAGTCCTCGCGCGATTGTTTACGGACTTCACGCTGCTTTAGCTCTTCAGCGATAACAAACGCAAGTTCAGCTTTTTCGCGGGGTAGATGAGAAAAGTCGGCGTTATCGAGCATTAAGCTTCACCACGTCTTCGGCTCTTAACGCACCATAGACGTTTTCACCGCGCTCTCCAAAAGTTGCGCCATCAGCAAAGTTCATCATATCGAATTCTTCGTCAAAATATGGCTTTTGAGAGGTATCCTTAAATTTCATATCCTGTATAACCTCAGCCACCAGTTCCGGGTTTTCTAAAAGTTTTTTACGTTCACCGTTTAAAAGCTGAATGGCGTCACCAAGGCTTAAATCACCGTTATTTTGAATAAAGTCCCAAGTAAGATCGGTGCTAATTAATTTCATCTGGTCTGACATATCTTCGTCAGCCATACCGACGCCCTTATTAAGATCCTCAAAGAACGACTCTTTTGTCGGGTATAAATCCTTCATTGGCGTAGTCTGTTTTTCCGTAGGAATAAGCTGACCATCAATAACTCTAAACCGGGCAGGAATAGCCTGAAGACCCTCTCGCATACTATCCAAGAAATAAACTTGATCCTGAACGTAATTAGCTTGGAACGAATACGGCTCAGCTTTTCGAATACCCGGTGGCGGCATACCGGGACCTTCAAACGGTCGACTCGGATCTTTCCCAAAAGTAACTTTTTCCGAAGGTGCTTCGTCAATCTTTTTGATAACCGTATCAGCAATACGACTGTTTGTCCAACTAGGTAAACTTTCTAATACTTTTGACCTAAATGCAGGGCTTAATTTCGATACTACGTCAGGTAACGGTCGAACGCCTTTAGCTAATTTACCTAACGGGATAGAATCTATACCCTTTACTACAGCTGTCGTCGCAACAGGTAACGCCGCTAGTCCTTTTACAACAGCTCGTCGCTGCAAATCAGGATTATCCGGTACATCCGCTTTTGGTAAAACTTTCTTTCCAGCTTTAACTGCAAGGCCCAAAGGTCCAAGACCCTCGAGCGCACTTAACCCGACTATACCAGCCCCGAGACCTTTACCAACTAAATCGTCAGAGCGCTTATACATCCGCGCTCCTTCTTGACCGCCGAATATAGCCCCCGCTGGGGTAAAATCAGCAATACCCATAGAACCAAGCATCGTTGGCGAACTTTCGTCGCCAAAAATATCTCGCGCTAAATCATAAGACCGGTAATTATCCATACCGAACTTATCACGCAAAAGATTTGCTACATATTGAGTAGAACGCTCACGGAACGTAGGATTATATGCACGTAATTCGGCCATATTACACCGTTACATTAAAGTTCTGACGCGGGTCCATATTTTGAGAAAATAAATTACCGATACCAAAATCTTGTAACGGTCTTCGGAAATTAAATTGAATACTCTTATCGTCGCCTAAAGGGTCGAATTTAAATTCATATTGACCCTTTCCTATCTCGCCTTTAACGGAAGGACCACCATCTTTTAACATAGCGCCAAGACGGTTTATCGCATTAGGGTTAAAAAAATTATTTTGTAAAGCGTCTAAACCCGCTGTTTGAACTATCCCCGGAATATTTTCAATCGGCACACCTTCCGTAGGTACACCAGTAATACCACCTTTTATTTGTTGCTCACCAGACTTTACCGCGCCACCTCGATTAATAATTTCATCAGCCTTACTAGAAACTTTATCTAAGAGCCTTGAACCTTGGTCAATTAAAAAATCAGTCTGACCGCCAGTAAGCATATCTAAAACACCGCCGCGTAACGGTGTCGCTCCTTCAGGAACAATATCGCCAACACCCATAACCCGTGTTGCACGATCTGCTGCTATACCCGCCCCCGGTAATAATACTGAAGATAATCCTGCTGCTAAACGATCAGCACCTGACATCGGTGCGCGATATGCCGTTGCAATACCGCTTGCAGTCCGTTCACCCTCTTTTAACCCTACGCGACCAATACCTCGCGACGGATCACCACCAGCATCAGAAGCGTAACCCGGTAACCTTGGATCATTAAGAGGGTTTGTTGCCCTAGCATAAGCAACATCCATAACTTGTTGACGTTGGCGCGGTGTTAAATTGTAATTAACCCGACCGCCCGTCGCATTCGCTAAACTTTGGAAAAACCCACCAACCGCAGAAGGAGACCGCGCTGTACCATACGGAGTTTCAGGCGTAATCCCAAAACGCTGAGCCGCGTCAATTACATCATCTGGACTATTAATCGCCGGAGTACGATACCGATAACCACCACCCGAAGGATCTCCTGCCGCGACAGCTCGATCGTATGCCCGCTTTTGCGCTTCTTGAAACCCTACGCGTTCACCGCTGTCTAATTTAACAGAAGTTATACGACCAGTCGAATCGGTCTTGATATCTCTACCAGAGCCTAAAGAATACACCATACGAACGATCGCCCAAGAACCATGGATCTTTAACCAAGATACATGAATCAAAATAAAAATAAAATGGGGGTAAGAGAAGGTTCCTTGGGACTTCTTACTATTTTATGGGGTGGGGGTAGAAGGTTCCTAATCCAAAAATTTATGCTGCATTATTCGAGCGACCTCAGCCTAAAGACTTTCTTGTGTGTGCGGCGCGATTTTAGGGGATGGGGGTCGTGTCAAGCCCCAGCCAGATCAGCGTCCAGCTGGGACTCAAAGCAGTGTCAGGCGGACATGTCACCGACGGACCAGATCAGGCCGATCAGAGACCATGGCGTGCCAACGACGGCAAGCGCGAGCAGCATGATGCCGACGATATTCTCAAACAGATCAGCGCCACCGAACAAAAGATGGAAGCCTGCAGCACCCAGACCAAGAAAGCAGGGAAGCATAACACCGAATGCCTGAGCTTTTCTTTTTGCGATGGTGCGAGCGTGTGCGATAAATACGGGTTTCATTTTCATTCCTTTCGAGTAGGTGGCGGGGCCGAAGCCCCGCCGATTAGATTAGCCAACGATCAGCATATCTGCTTCGATCAGGCGCTTGCGGTAAAAAGTCAGAATCCGCTCGGGCGACTGGACAGTCGACAGCGAGCTGTCATCTGCAGCCATCGCGTCAAGCAGCTCGCGCTGGGTGGCGGAACCACCAAGCTTCTGCAGCTCGAACAAGATCGACTGTGCTTGCGCGGGCATCGGATTAGCCGCAAGCAGCTCGCCCGCATTTTTAGCGAGACGCAGCGTCACGTTATTACGTCCTTTCGGGGACGGGGCAGGGATACCGCAACGTGCGATCGACTTCGGATCGACAGTCGGGGTAACGGTGGCACCGTTCGAGGACGGCTTGGAGACTTTTTTAGTCATAGCGATTTACCTTTCGCTTCCGGGAAGGACAACCGCGTCCTTCCAACAAATTCATTGTTGCCGATGCTCATAAGAAAGTAAACATCTTTTTTACTATTCTATGAAGTTTTTTAAAACACGCGAGCAGCTCGCGTGTTAACCCAAATCAGGTTAACGCCACAAACAGCGTCAATCAGTCAAACAAACAAAGAACTCAGTCAGTCATTCAATACTGAATGACTGATATTTAATCAGCGCGAGGCAACTCAATGATGATGAAGAGGGGGATGATGAAGACCAGTCAGTCACTCAGGGGCCAAAGACAATGAAAGGGCGGTCAGCGAACCGACCGCCCAATCAATGTTAGGCGTAGGTGATAAACCCATCTTCCATCAGCGTTTTGCGATAGAAAGTGTAGATACGCTTAGGAGTTTGAACAGTCGCAAGACCGTTATCGAGCAGCGCGTCAACGATCTGCTCTTGAGTGGCCTCGCCGCCGAGCGCCTCGAGCGTATCGAGAATGATGCCAGCCTGTTTCGGAAGACGGCGATTTTCGATAGCCTTGGTGACCAGCTTAACCTTGCGACCGTTGAACCCTTTCGGAGCCGGTGCAGGGATGCCGGAATTACCAGCGGGATCAACAACCGTCAGCTCGGTCTTCTTGGTGACGGTCTTCTTGGCCTTTGTGGAAGTGGCCTTCTTCTTAGCTGCTGCAGTCATAGCTTTCTCCTTTTATGACTGTTGTGGTCAGGCACCTCGCCTTAACCTTGCAATTACTATAGTATAGTAAGAGCACGAATAAAAGCTCAAAATAGATCAATCGTTTGCACTCGTTTTCAGCGAAACAATCACTCAGTCAGTCGGTCAGTCAGTCGGTCAGACAGCTCGCGCGCCCAGTGAGTCAGTCATACAAAGCAGTCGCAAAACCATGGGCCAATCAACTGGGGCATACAGACGATGGGCCACTGATGATGAAACCCCATCCTCAATCAATCGAAGGGCATCAACCCCGCGATGCAGCGTCAAGACATTATGTTTTGAATGAGCCACCATAATCCATGAACAGCCCCCTGCTGCTGCACGGCGCATGTGCCAAGAACATTGAAAAGGAGTCAGTGAGACATTGTCAGTTGTGGTACACTTGAGTTCAATCCAAAACTCGTGACCACCCCAACAGCCATTGACGTCAGGTACTCCCTGCTGCAGAGCTCCCGTCTCGATCCTCTGCCAATGGACCTTGGGCAGATTGTTCTTCAATGCTTGGTAAAGTTTCTTCTCGGTATGATACATCGTTCACTACTTGAATATTGCTGCCGTCCAAAAGATCTTGTAACTTTGATCTTAGTTCTTCATCGGACATCGACTCGACCTTATTGACGGTCACCTCCTTCTTCTCGATATACAAACCCGCCGCCCTGCCCCGCGAGACCTCGGCAGAGATAGCCGAGGATATTTGGCCGGAATCGACCGCTTCGTCACGAAGCCGGGAAAGTTCAGTAAGATGCGAGTCCATCGAGACAGAAGCACGTTCACGCTCTTTTTGAAGCAGCTCGATGATATGATTAGCGATGAGAGGATTCCTGCGAAGCAGAGCAGAACCTTGAGCTTTTGCGCCATATTTGTGTTTTGTGAAACCTGCACGTCGGGCGGCTTCTGCCCCAGACAGCCCCTGCACATACAAACGACAGAACTTTTTGTGGGCTGGAGACAGGGGACGATGTCTCTTACCATCGGGCGTAACCCAATACGCACCACACTCAGATGGCTCAAGCGGAGTGTACTCCAGCGATTCCAAAGTGGTTGGGGGGTTTTTCGGACGAGTGGGATTCATGTTCGCCAAGCTATTCTCCTCTACTTAACAAAGTAAAGATACCAGCAAATCTTACCGTCCGCAATGTCAATCTCCAGTGAGTTTTAGAATATAATTAGAAAGATTGCTCCGCGACGGCTTATCGTTCGAGACTGTTATGATAACCGTAAACCATGTTCTCATAACCAAGAACCAAGGTAAAAGAGACACTTACAAAGGAATTATGACATTATGAGATTATGATGGAGGTTTTAAGGAGTCACTCACTCAAACCTACGGGGAGAGCATTGGGGGCCGAAGCCCCCGAGCAAAGATTAGTTAGTTTCGTGAACCATACGACCGACGTGGTCCCACTCGTCGTGGTCGTAGAAATACGCGAATGTATTCATGTCGTCAGCTAGGTCTACAGCGACGGCGATAGTACCATCGGGCCAAGTACCCAGCTCGACGAGCCGCTCGATATATCGCTCGATTTCTTTGAGACTAAGCCACGGCCCACCCATGAACTTACGCTTGCGAGTTTCAGTATTTTCGGCAAAGAGTGCATACATCATTATCTCCTGTTAAGAAGGGGCCAGCGCAAAGAACACTGACCCCTAGTTAAATGTTCAACTCTGTTCTTTCGGATCCCTAGTACCAGAGTTATCGGACTCCTAGGTTCACGTCCCTGAACTTGCATAGGTGCAGGGCGACCTAATGGAGCCAGTGAGCGTGCGGAACACTGGCTCCACCGTTTCGTCAAGCAGCTTCCGCGTACTCGATAGCTTTCTGAAGACCACGGGCCTTACGCGAAGCACCGGCACCAAACCAAGCTGAGTGCATGGCGTTACCGGTCTCCTGACCGCGACGCATATGGTCCTCGACGAAGGTCACACCATTTAGTGCGCCCCACCATGTACCCTTGGCTGCTTTGAGCGTAGCACCGGGCGACTGGTCGATCGCTGTCATGACCATGTCGGCTGTACGCGTAAACTTCTCGCGCATGACCAGCTCGGGGTCTTTGGCCTTTTCGACGAACAGATCTTTCTGGTACAACTCGGCAACGAAGTTAGCGACCGACTCACCAGTGAACTGCTTCGAAGCGAGGAACTCAGCCTGCTCACGGAACTCCTGCTGGCGAGCTTTAGAGAGACCAAGAGCCTCCTCAGCAGCCTGACGGACATCCATATCGAACTCACGAATATGTGGCATACGGAACGCTGCACCGCCGTCGTTTAGGGCGACGGTCAATGTATTGTTACATACAACACGGATCGGTGTAAACTTGATGACCATTGCCTTACCGGCGACGTGCGGCTGGTTAATCAAAAGGTAACCTTTGACCTCATCGCCACCCGGCAACTGGAAGTCGGCAGAAATCTTAGCAAGACCCCAAACTTCCGAACCGCTGCGAAGCGAACCAGCTGTCTCCATAGTCATGTGGCCAGCCTCCGTAAACTTCTTGAAGAAGTCGAAGATCTGCTTGTTTTGGATAGGAACGTAGTCGTCACCACAATGCGAAAGGATGCGGTTATCGCTATCGCGGACAATGAAGTGGTGGCCTTCGGCTTGCATAACGCCAACACCCTCATGCCACTCGCTCTCGGTGAGCGTATAAGCAGGACGCTTAGATACAGGCCAATCGAGATCAGCGGCTTGCATCATCTCTTCAGGTGTCAAGTTAGGATCAACCGGAACACCGAGACCATGCCAAGGAACTGCTCCTGCATAAGCCATTGTTTCAACTAAATGTGCCATGTCACTTTCTCCTTTGATTGCATAGCTTACTTCTTACTTTATTACTATAGTATGCAATACGCGGGAATAAAACGTCAAAGCGTTGCTCTTTACGCGCAAAATTATCAGTGACCGTCAAGTTACAAACGAGACAGTGAACCACACCATTTTTCTTTGGCTCACGGAATGCGACCAAACAACGGGGGCATTGGTCAGCATCCAATGCCCCCTGAATAGTTCCGGGATCACCAAAGGTTGGGAGTTCAGAAGCCATTGGTGATGATCAAGGCTACCAAGAGGTATGCGATGATGAAGTAGAGAACCCAAACAAGCCACGTGCTATGCCTTCTTGTTTTCTCGGGGACTATCGGCGCACGATTACCATTAGTCGTCTGGTTCATATGTAAGTACATGAGCGACCGCATAAGCGGCTTACTTTGATGTTCCATGTCCGTTTTCCTGAACTTGTTGACCCATTTGGTTGATCCTTGCGCGGATGACAACGCTGTCGTTACAGCGCGTACAACACCGCCCATCATTAACCGGCCACGCACTATGGCCTTCCGACCAATAAACTTCACCATCCGGAAGTTTTTGTTCATCGACATCACCGTAACAAATCGAGCACTTCATTTTCTGTCTGCTCCCTTACTTTAAGGTTAGACGCCATAGCTTTCATAAAAGTGTATGGCAAGGTGTCGCTTTTGACAAACATCGCATCAACCAGCTGATCAATCTCAACGTAAGTTAGATGACTAATCGCCTCCGCGATATCGTCCGTAAATGGATCTTTATCAATCATCGGTCTCTCCAAAGAAGATCGCGTTATGAACACCGATCGGCTTATTACGGTCGAGCCTCAACCTACCGTCGACCCAATCATAAAACCCGTGGATCTGAGGCAGTTTGTATTTACGCGCTTTTAAGACAACGATCTGGTCGACGACGTCAGGGTCGCAAAGCAGCGGCCTCTTGCCGTCATCAGCGAACGCTTTCGTTAGATACGCTTCAAGGTGTTTGATCGAAGGACAGTTAGGCGTGAGCCAAAAACTTTCGGCATCTGACGCATGAACTTGAGCTGCATACATTTCTTTCTCCTTTTACATTCTTACTATATTAGTATGGCGGAGAACAAAGGCGAATAATATCTCAAAATAATGGAAGGTGTTCCGTGGCTTTGATGGTGCATGTATTAAGGCAGACCCATCTTTTATTCAGCGCTATCTCCCAAAATCACAGGATCGACCCAAACGTAAAATCGACCCCTCGGGGGAGAAGATAGACCGAAAGCCACGGCCTTGTATTTCACTTCGTCTTAACCGGATGACGTTGGTGCTCCACACGGCTCTTACGAGTACCGCCTACCTTTCGCGGCCTCTGTCTCGAAGGGCTACTTTCGTAGTTTCGAGGTTAGCGTACAGAGGTAGGAAGCAAAGGTAGTCACAAGCTTCACCGCTATCATCTTTTACTGACGCCCCAAAAAACATCAGTGGTGTTTACTCAGCTGGGACGAGGTCGAACCTTTGGCACCCCGCCCACGGAAAGGTGCTATGTGTCTGCGCCCCCCTTATCCCTAAAATCACGGATGTCCATCAATGGTACATCACTTTGCTCTGGAGCGTATATACCGCCGCCCCAATCTTTTCGACAAAGACAGCCATTCCAGCCAACTTTGTAATCGAATATCTCCTCTGCAGTCATCAAATCTATCTCAACACGCACATGACCACCATCTCTATAATAATGTGGTGCAAACTGCCGACCGTAATAACGGTCGGCAGAGCCACGGTCATATGGTGAACCGTGGGATTTATTCATGACGCAGCCCTCATAAAGTCGCGCTGATACTGGTCGAGGATTACCTGAGTAAGCCTAACAGGCACGGTATCATCAAGGTCTTTCGACACATACCTACCGAAGTCAGTAAGAGACCACTCAAGGTCACGAGACCCAGCAGAGATCGGACGTGAAGTAATCAACCCAATATCACGCGGACGACTGAGCACCGACGATAACGAATTATCGTGCATATACCCAATAGCCGAAGCCAACTGAGAAGTACGCAAGAAACCAAGCGACCGATTACGGTACAGACAAATCAAAACCTGCCAAGTACGATACATCGAACGCTGGTCGTTAGAGACCCGGTCATGAAGAAACGGAACTATCGTGCCGTCCTGATTAGCAGCCGGAACAGGAAGCGCCTCCAGCTCAGCGAACTCTTCCCAAACGTCTGGATAATTCTGAGCAAGAAGAAAAGCAATCTGCTTTGAAGGAGTACGGAACTCTTTCTCGGCGATCGCCCTAAGGACGCGGTAAGTCGGAATTTCAACAGCCACCGACTTATGGCTTTCAATGTTTGTCATTTAGCTTTCTCCCTCTATATGACAACGATGAAGTTAATGAACGCTTCATTAACTATTAATATAGTAAACGATCAAGCTAAAAAAGTTTAGTAACAAAAATAAACTATTTTATGAAAAAAGGAGGCGGCCCGTGCAAGCCGCCTCAGTTGGGAGGAAAGCGAAGTTACTTCGCCTTTTCAAGGCTGACAGATATCGGATCAAAAAGATAGCCCTCTGTCAATAAATACCACGCCGCACGTGACCCAGTGATATGCCAATACTTCAAGTCTTCAAGCTCCTTAACCTGACTATTACGGTCGTGCAGAACGACCCGCTCACCATCGTCCCAGATAAAGCCCCAAGCGCAACGAAGATCCCAAGTGCTATCTGGCTTCCATGTTCCACCGGCTGAGATACCTAAGCCGTTAGGGAAATGGTCAGGGTGGATATCGGGGTGGCCGAGGTACGACTCTAGATCAGAAAACGATGCCTCGCCAAATCCAATCAGCGGATACTTAACGAATGTCTCAATGATAAGCTCCTGAGACATTGGCTTCGGATCCATCATCATTTGTTTTAGTTTTCCCATTACTTTCTCCTTTTGATCTGGGTCCATCCATTGACGCCGAGATATCCGGATCTCGGCGTCCTCGTCGTCACGATACGGCATAAAGTCGACCATACAACTGATCATGCGCATCGTCTAATCTAGTAGTAGCGTGCTGAATCAGAGCTTTTTTCTGGCCTTTCGCTAACCTAAGATACATCCCAGCAATCACACGAGTGTCTGCCGCCATCCGTAAGTTAAAAGCATGTTTCTCTCGGGGTGCGTGATGTGCTAAAGGGAATACACGAGCAGATCGAGCCTCACGAAGCATCTCGCGGTGCCGCTCAATCATCCGACCATAATCCCTCATGTGACCAGCGTAATCATCAAGCATCGAATCAAAGTAACTATCCATTTCTTCCTCCTTAGTGTTTATTAGGAACATCCTCGACTAGACCGTGAGCGATAAGATACTCGCGGTAAAAATCGAGACCCTCTGCGTTATCCTCGAAGACAGGCTCGAAGCCGCTACCGATGATAGCTGACGCGAAAAGGTCGGCCTCGGACCGACCCTCCTCGCGCAAAGCTCGCCATATACAAACGGCTAGCGACTGCGAAATCTGTATGTGTTTAGTGGTATCTGACAACCATGCCTCCCTGATAAGGTATTACTATAGTAATATAGTATAGGGGGCGGGGTTTAGTCAAAAAAGCGCAAAAACGTGAAACTTATGGCTCACTATCTATCTGGCTTGCGCTAATTACATGTATGTCACCTAACGAATATCCAATAGGGTTTTTGCGTCGGCGCTCTCGTTCTACAGCAAAACTTATCGCTTGGTCTTCACTGGTAGCGTTGATCTTACGGACACGCGTAAACTCAGTAATAAGAACAACTTCATATACGGTTGACTTATATCTTTCGTGTGGTTTTAGCTTATGTGCTTTGAGGCGCGTAGTTTGATTCCGCACCCCTTGTCCAACCCCTCGTACTTTCGGCATGACTGATCACCTTTTCTATCTCCTTAGCGTCACCCCAGTTAGGTCCAAGGTCAACGTCTACTTTGACAGGAACTGCTAACTCGACACAGCTTTCCATAATATCTTTGATCTTTTCAATCTGCTCGGGGGACTCGATCGAAAAATCTAATTCGTCGTGAACTTGAATATGCGGGACGATACCTTCGTCGTAGAGCATTTGCATGGCCTTTTTTGTCATATCAGCCGCGCTTCCCTGAATGAGTCTATTCATCGCTTTATGGGTAAATGCTCTTTTGATTGCGTTGCCGTGTTCAGCATACGCTGTCTTGTGGTCCATAATTTTTCGTGTACCAAACTGAGCTGGCTCCCACTTATCGAATCGGCACCGTCGCCCTAACAACGTACGAATACTTCCTTGTTTTGAAGCCCTCTGGACTGCTCGCTCCGATAACTCTTTTACAAACGGTACGCGATCATGGTATTGTGCGAACAGCTCTTTGCCTTCCTCTAATGTAAGTCCGAGGCTATCGGAGAGCTTAGTGACGCCCATTGAATAAAACAAACCAAGGTTAATGTTCTTAGCTTGTTTACGCGGTATCCCTGCCATATCGGCTACGATCTGGTGGAAGTCGGCATCGTCTTGTTGAAAGGCGTCTACGGCATCCTGAGCGCCGCGTAACCCCATCAAATTAGCGTAGTGTACCACGATCCGTGGTTCTTGTTGCGAGTAGTCGAACGCGCCCCACTGGCACCCTTCTTCTGGAATAAAGAGCGATCGAATCTTTGTACCGATCTCTGGGTCACGTGCAGGAACTTGTTGTAGGTTCGGATTCGAGTAACTGAACCGACCTGTTACCGTACCGCCGTCGTCTGAGCGCAAGGGATGGAGTTCTGCATGGATACGACCATTAACTTGGTTCGACATTATCATTCCGTCAATGAATGTCGTCCTAGCTTTATTCATCTTCCGTGCTTCAACAATTAACTTAGGCATCTCATGTTGATGCCCTTCTAACCAGCTTTGTTGGAAAGACGGTGCGCCAAGTTCTGTACGCGGGTATTCTAAGTTCAAACCATCGAAGGCTTCCTGAATAGATTTATTTGCCCATACTTCAATATTTCGTCCGCATAATTTCTTTATTTGTTGAAGCGCCGCTTCTTCTTTAGCTCGAAACCATTTAGAAAGTTCGTCAGCTTTATCTAAGTCTACCCGTACACCACGCCACCGCATCTCGATAAGCAAAGGTGTTATAGAAGATTCAAGGTCGAAGATCGACCATAGATCTTGCCGGGTCATTTCACCCTTTTGCCACTCCCAAAGTTTAAGAGTTAGTGACGCATCTTGTTCAGCGTATGGTCCTACATACATGGGGGGTAGTTGATGTAGCCCCCCTTTAGCATCAACATTCCACGCTTCGGCGGCATCACGTAAGAGGCTTTCGTCTTTTCTTTCTTCCAGATACGTTTTACCAAGTGCATTAAGAGCATAACTAAACCTATTCTCATCAATTAAAGGGGCAGACACCATTGTGTCAATGAGCCTGTTTCCACACAACTCGATACCCTCTCGGCGCATCCAACCAATATCATAGGAAGCGTTATGACAAACAATATCTGCGCCACCTTTGATCTGTGTCTGTAACCAATTTTTAACGAGCTTTTCATTGAGGTTACCTCCAGCTTCATGTTTGACTGGTAAGTAACCTGACCAGAAATCTGTAGCTACGGCGTAACCGACAACGTGGCCGTCACCCCTCGCCCAACCAGCACCCTTTTCTTTGAGTGAAGGGTCTCGTGTTTCGAGGTCGATACATATTTCCTTCGCCGCAGTAAGGTCAGGAAGTTGTTCAGGTGGGGTCCAATCGCTATCAGGAGAGAACAGAGGCTGTTGAAGCGGGTTCTTTAGCATAGCTGGCTTCTTGTCAGATCGTGTCTGATGAGAGCTTACTATGTTATTAGTCACCTTGGCTAGTCCTGTTCCGCATCTCGGCCTCTACAAGAAAGAGATACCGACGTAAGTCACTGATATCATCGACAAGACCCTCGGGCCGACGATCTTCATCCATAGCCGAGAAGATATCGTAATGGTGACCAAGTACCTGCTTTTCGATACGATCCCATTTACGCGCTAGCATCATGAAGGCACCCACACCGCCGCGCTGTTTCCAACTGTCACCATACGACTCTTCTGAACGTGTAAGTCCAGCACAATCTTCGTCGGCGATATCTTCTACGGTCTGTAGAATTTTACTTTTTTCTTTCGAGCCACTCGACACAGGCTTTCCTCCAATCAGGTGATTCTATTTCACGGGCCTTATCAATCGCCTCGTTAATCATTTGTTCTTTCCAGAGCCACCAAGCCTCGACCATAGGTATTGCAGTCTTCGGAAAGATTTGGTTTTGGTATCCCACATGGCATTCCCCACGGTGGAGCCAATCGAAGAAGAGGCAGACTTCAACGTCGAACTCTTCCCATTTATCGACGAGCGGGACCGGATAGATTTCATATGCTTCATAAGGATCTGGATAAATCCCTTGAGGAAGTTTTTCATCAAGCGGCCTCCATACATCTAAATATACATGCGGGTTACTACTGACTTGATAATAACGACCAAGCCCCATCCCCATACAGCTAGCTAAGTATTCATGAACCATGCTGAAATGAACAGCATTCGCACCATACATACCCCAGATCAAATCATTCGATCTGTTTGTTACAGTCATATCTAGATAGTAGCCGAGGTTAGCTGGTCGACCTCGCAAGAAAATTTGCGTATTACAAGGAACATCCTTGGATGAAGAACCAAGGTCTTGGGTGCAATCCCACATCTGAAGTACGGCGCGTCGATCTAGTGGGTTTTTACGCAATAAGTCGATAACGGTAGATAACTGGTCTCGGCCAAACCATTCGGTCCAGCGATAACCATACGCACCGTTCACTAAAACACCGTCGTCCGAAAAGTCAGCCATCTTCTTAGCAAACATCGTTAGCGTGTTTAAGTCTTGCCGACCTGCAATCATCCACAGCCCTTCAATAAAATGAAAGAAGGGGTTACAGTTACGTTCAGCGCTAAATAAAACACGCTCATCAGGCCGCTCATAAACTGTCGTAAGCGGCGTTGGGAATGATAATACTGGACCGTTACGCGAGTCTGTTTCTAACAGTTGACTGCTCTCTCGCAAGTTCATAACTGCAATTTGAAAAACTTCGTTGACGTTTACGCCCTGTATAACTTTCATGGGTACTTTCCTCTTGGTGCGCCTTCGCCATTACGCACTCTTTCGTATTTATCAAACTCGCAAAGACTATGCTCGATGTCGCGCATCTCTAATCGTGGTAGGAAATCTTTAGCTAAATATTCGGATGAGCATAGTAAAAGTTCGTGCATCTCCTTCGTAAAGTTATGCTTACGGCTCTTAAAGTTCAGAGGTCTACCGTGTATGCGATTAAGTCCCCGCATCGCACCGGGACCAGCATTAGCCCATGTGTAGATATCGTTAGCCCCATTTAAAAAATGTGTATGACGCAAGTCAGTAATTATTTCATATGACATAAACGCTCCTAGGTACGGAAATTGCATAAACAAGTTCCATGAACCTCGGAGGTTGTTCGAGCGGATATCGTCGGCGAGTGTTTTGCGAAGGGGCCAAATGTTGTTAACGCACCAGATAACCCCATCGACCTTGTCCATTCCGTCGGGAGTTTTAATTATGTACCCACCGGTCACATATTTAGGTTGCCTCTTGATTTCTTCTCGGGCAATCTCTGGGTTCCATTCGACGTGGAGATTATTAGCAAGAAGGGTTTCCCCTGTTTCAATAAGATTGAACCAGCGGAAGATGACCGTAGCCATTAGAACAGCGTCGTCGCCGTTCAAAGGATTACGCATCTTTTCCCTAAACCAAACGGTTGTCTTGTCGTTCTCTCTGAAGGGATTAGTAAAGCGATACGTCTTTAAAATCTCGTCGTCAGTCCAATGGTTGCGGGAGAGGCCCATATCTTTCTTGAGAAAGATACGGTGCCTCTCCTCCATCCACCAAAAGAACCGTTCAATCGGTTCCATTACTTTTTCCTCAAAATCCAGTTGACGTTATTCGCTGTCTCCGGATACGCCGTAGCAAGAATTACACGTTGCCAGTGCTTATCGAACCGCCCTTGAATATCGTCGATTACATGTTGAGGCCAGCGTAAGTTAGCACGGTGGTTACGCTTGAAATTATTCATTTGCGTAAACGTGCCGTAGTGCCGTTCGATGGTGTAGTATTTTTCGAGGAGTTCTTTGAGTTCTTCGTATCCCCACTCGTAAACGTGGTCTTTTGGGAGGACGTCGTTTGACCCATCATGGTTCGGCGTCGAGACATATGCAATGCCATTCGGACGAAGTTTACGCCACGATGCTTCGATCCAAGGTTCAATGAACTCCCTCCCCATATGTTCGATTACTTCCGTAGTCATGAAAACATCCATAGACTCATCTTCGACAGGAGGTTCAGGGTCCACGGTTAGATCTTGAAGAACGATCCGTCCTTTTTTACCTGTCATAGTTTTGAACCATTGGTGTTCAGTAACCGGGTCTTTGTCGTCCACCCACCAATCGTCGAGGCAAGCTGGATCAATATCCATACCGGTATAACTATTAACAATCTCTTCTTTACGAGAGACGAACGCCTTGTAAAGATAACGAAGCGTCCAAATTTCTCCGCACCCGATTTCAAGGATATCAACAGGTCGACCAAGCTCTTTAGCTTTGCCCATTATTAGTTGACCCATTTTACAAAAACGACTGATATGAGCTAGCTCGTCTGGTCGCCAATTTGCTAACGTACCCGCACTGGCAATATCCATGCGGGTGTTTTTAGAGTTGTTCGCGTTTACCGCGAGCTTTTTACGAATAGAAGCCATAAAGCTCTCCGTCAAGTTAAAGGGTGGGGGAACGACAGCCCTACAAGGAGAAAGCAAAAACGCACTGCCGCTCCCCCGCATCGAAAGATTAGCTAAGAATACGGATGTATCCTTTGTCGACCATCTCCCGATGATAGTGTTTGTAGACACGGTCTACAGATTGCTTTGTAGGAAGCTGGCCCTCCAACTTTTCCCAGAACATACCGATAGTGATACCACCCTCACCAACCTCTTCGAGCTTTTCTAATATCGTCATCATCTGACGCGGCCCCTTTGTAGGGTAGTCCACGAACTCGATCGTCGTACCAACTTTTAAACGACCCGTAATGCTACGACCCGCTTCAGCTTTTCTTACCTTCGCGATAACTTCAGGTTCCATTATCCTCTTTCCCTTATGATACTTAGACGGCCACCTATGGCGTGGGAACTTTTCTTGTTTCCCGAAATCGTGGTCTTTAGAATACATCCACGAGTCGGGTCCAACTTGAATCCAACCTCCCATAAGCAACCTCCGGTCTTACTTTCTTAAAACCTTAGACTAGGAAACTTTCTTAATAAAGTAGAAAACCCTCTACATTGGAAAATATTTATTGCTCATAGGCTGTACGATATGCAGGTTCTTTTTTGCCCGTGTTAAGCCCACATAAAAGACACGGGTATCGTCATCTGGATTCTTCTCAAAATTTTTCCATGTTCGGTGGGGGATATCAGTAAGGAGCAAAACATTATCTGCCTCGCCCCCTTTTGCTGAGTGTATGGTGGAAAGTTTAACTCGTGGCTTACCAGTGATCTTTTCGCCACGTCTAAGAATAGAAAGCATATAGCTTCGTTCAGAAACTGAAATCGCATCGAACATATCGTGCCAGATTAACGGTTCACCCAACCCCGATATCTGTAATACTTGCGAAAACGTGAACCTTTCCGTTGGTGCGCAATTATCGAAGCTCTTCTTTTTCGCGCCCTTGATATACGCGACAGCTGACGTTGCGTCTTCTGGATACGCAAGATGACCACGGCGTAAACGCTCCCAAGCCTTAACCGAAGCGATCTTCTTTTCAGAAACAGAAGGATTGCCCTTTCTTTCAAAGTATATACCAAGGTTGCGACAATGCGCGTCAAGTTCGTTTAATAAATAATTCGATCGGGATAAGATTAACCAATCACCAACTGTTAAATCTACATGCTCGAAACTTGCTTCACTGACAACTTGACCTTCCTCCTGCCGGGGGTTCCAAACTTTATCTGTTCGTGTCTTAACACGACGTATTACTTTGTCGGCGATACGGTGAACACTGCGTGGGATACGATAGCTTTGATCCAACACTCGAGCGTTCCCCGCGCTCAAAGCAACCAAATGATCCACGTCTGCCCCTGCCCATCTAAAAATGGCTTGGTCGTCATCTCCGGCAATATAGACGCGCTCCGAATTATTTGCCAAAAGTTCTACTAACTTCCACTGTAAGGGACTGAGGTCTTGCGCTTCGTCTACAAACATGACGTCTAGTTTAGGAGCCAGCTGTTTTTGAACACAGAGATCTAGCATATCGGTGAAATCATGCAAGCCTCTTGCTTGCTTAAATTGATATAACCCTTTCTGAAACCGTTCTAACGCGAACCAATCAATATCTTCATCGTAGTGCTGATGCCATTGTTCTCGTAACGATACGCACCTGAGCCGCGACAAACCTTCGATAAAACTTAGCCGGTCGTCTTTCGATAACATGGTGATCGAACCTTCTTCCATGTCTGAGCGCCCAGATAGCCGTAGCCCCATGATGTCGTTAAATTCGCGCAATGAATTACCATTCAAAACAGAACTGCGCGATAAACCCAACATACGATGACAAAGGGAGTGTAGCGTACGAAAATTCGGTAACTCTTTCGAGCTTAATCCGAAGCGCTCCATTGTTCGGTCACGCCCTTCTTCTGAAGCTTTTTTCGTAAAAGCAAAATACCCAATACGGTCAGGCGGTGTGCCTTTTTGCATTTCTAATTCGATAAGATTCAGGATCGTCGTCGTTTTGCCTGTGCCGGGTGGCCCAAGGATAATCGACCATGTACTTGGGTCGCCAGCCATTAGAACGGTTCTTCTTTCATTTCAGGTGTATCGAATGAACCGTCTTGACCTGTGTATTCTGGTACATACCAGACCGTGATCCCCTTACCTTTTACATGAAAGAAATGATGACTCCCACCAAGTTCGCGGATACGGGCCGCTATATTATTTCGGCCATAATCACGAAACTGCTGTCGGCTAAAGTAATCAAGAAGGTCTTTTAACCTGAAGTATGTCTTGCCCTCTTCTGTCCAAGGCTTACCTAACAGTAGTTCGTCACGACTTTGTGCTTGCGCTCGTTCAGTACAGAACGACTCTAGTAGCTCCATAAACTGACCCTCAACGGATACGTCCTTTGGCACTTCAATAATCGAAACAGCATCGAGTAATGACTGCATCGTATTGCGCCAAGTATTCTGGCGTTGGGTCGGTGGCATAAAATTAAGAGCGTCCATACACCGACGTTGAAACTTTGTTTGGTTTTGAAGCTCTTCCGTCGTTAATTCTAGCCGGTGGCCCTCTACGTCAAGGAACCAGATCGGAGGTTGGGAGTCCTGCTTTTGTAGGTTACCAAACTGCGGCAATCCACCCGACGACCCTACACCATAGTCGCAAGTTCGACAGACCGCTGCATTACAATACGCCGCAATGGGCTGGTCATTACATTTGTAGAGGTAGTCTTTATTGTTCAAAGCGCGGATAACGGTCAACACTTCTTGAGCGCCTAGCGGCGGCTTCATAAACTTGAAGTTAAATTCTTCAACCTTGCGTTCCCAAGTATCCTGAAACTTTTTACGAGCAAACACCCCAAGATCGAATAGACCGTTATTGCGTGTTCCTTCAGGAAAACCCATCGTACAAAGCGACCTTAGACATGGCGGCGCACCCTGTAGATCAGGATCATCATCAGCGTTATGGATAGCTTGTGGCGATAAGTTTTCTAACTCACGGCGTGTAATACGCTTCGACTTAGCGTGTTCGATAAACTCTTCTAAGTCAAGAATACCTTCACCGTCATCATTATGGCAGTAGCGTGTTGAAGACGTGCCGCCGAAGTAAGGCATATTCAGGATATTGCCTCGGTCGCCCTTCTCTAAAAGCAGTTTTATTTGTTTCGGAAAAATTTCGGCGGTGCCATAACCAAGCGCAGAAGCGATTTCTTTTAGTTTGCCCTGCATTACAGACGCGGGTACAGGCTCCGATACAAAACAATAAACATGTGCGCCACCCGATTTAGAACGCGCAACAACAAATGGAAGTTCGTTTCTTTTTACTAAACGCTCAACTAAATCATCGTGTTTGAGCGGGTAAGTATCAATGTCTATAGCACCCCAAACACAGCTGTTATCTTCTCGGATCGGTACGATTCCAAGCGATTCTTGACCAGCTAGATGATTTTCCCAAAGTTCTAATAACCTGTCGTCATCAAGTTCTTCGGAAACAACACGATATTGACCCTTTTGTTTACCGGGGCCGTTATCTTCATTAGGACGATAAGAGCCATACGCTAACCGTAAACCTGAAAATAATTCTGCAAAATCTTTCGTAGACATACTCATTCCCTTCCAACAAACCAAAAAGGGGGAGCGAGTTACGCTCCCCCAACATTTTTAGAAGGGAACATCTTCCTTTTCAGAGGAAGCACCAGCCGCCTCGGGATCTTTAGCCTGTACCTCACCAGCTTTAATCATCTTGAGGAAGTTTGCACCCTCAAGAATCATATCGCGGTTAGTAGCCTGACCCTCTAGACCAATAGACCAACCGTACCATGAGCCACGGTCGTTCTGTTCTGCTACCGTTTTCAACCGGTATTTGAACAAGAACATAGGTGCCTCAACCATTGATCCAGCAGAGTTTCTTACACGCCGCTGTTTCATCTGGCTAACCCATTTACGAGCTTTAGATAGCTGGGTAGAGGTCATTGCGATAACTGCTTGCGTCCATTCGGTTTCATCTGCATCACAAACCATCACATAAAAATGTGCTGTTTCGTTAATGTAGTTACCGTTTTCTAACACAAACTGGCCCCGCTCATTCTTAACAGTCTTCGTTAAGATATCACGGCTATCGTGTGTATTGATAAGGCCACCTCCGCTTTCGCGTGGAGCCCATTCGAGATACTTCTTATTGTAGTAGCAAGGGACCACAATAAGACCCTCATCTCCATCTGTCGCGTCACCAGTGACAGTGTTGAAGATATTACCTTGCTCAGCGCCTTTGACGTACTTACCATCATTCTTGTTGAGCTGGGGGCTGAGGGCTTGCAGTAACTGCAGGAAAGGGATAGCAAAGTCATCAGACGATGTATCCTCTAGACCTGTACCCAAGGACAGCAGATCATCATCTATTACCGCGACGGCACCGCCGCCATTTTTGATTGCAACTTCGTTTTTCGCCATGGTAAACCTCCTATTTAGCGATCTTTGATTTGAAGCCGGTATACAGACCAAGCAGATCAACAGGTAAATCTGTTCCTGCCTCCATCTGTTCTTTAGCAAACGCCTTCAGAGTTGAGTGGTGAACCGCTTCTTTGGTTTCGATCTTGATACCACGAGCTTGCAGTGCTTCGACCGCAATCTTCCAGTTATCGTCACTTTTACCAAATTTTGCTGTTACTTCCCTTTTGATAATGTCACCAAAACCATTATCGACGAGCCACGCATGCGCCTCTTCGGATTTAGCTTTCGTGATGTGGGCTGTAACAAACGGTTCGGCTTTCACCCTAGAGCCATCTGCTAGGCGTATTTCAGATACACCCGCTTCGGCCAAAGCATCAGGAAGGTCGTGTTCTTGTACGACACGAAGTTGTTCCTTCTTGGCTTTCAGTTGACTCTCGAGATCGGCAACGCCGCGCTCAAGATCGAGTTGTTTATTTGCCAACTCAGCAATGCGACGGACTTCACCGTCGGTTGCCTCGACTGCTATGGTGTTTATCGCCTCGCCTCCGAGGATGTCGTCAAGGTTGTCTTTAACCAAAGTCTTCTCCCTTCTAAAAAGGTTGGTCGTAGAGCTAAGTACCCTATAGTCTGTACCACAGTATTTAAAGGTCGTTTTACTGTAAAAGCTCGTCATAATCTCATAATCTCATAAAAAAGGAAGTAAGTAGCTGTTACAACTGCATAACTTTCTTATGACAAGAGCGATGACTTTATGAGATAGATAAGCCGTCGCGAGAGACTTTCGAGGTTACAGCAAATACTTATGTACCACAGGAACATTAGCTTTACTTGAGTGCTATACTATATTATATACTCGGAAACAGGTAGGTACTTTTTTATGACATTCACCTTTAGAACCAAACCGTATGATCACCAGCTAGAGGCCCTCAAAGTCTCTTACCAAAGCGAGTCGTTTGCGTTGCTTATGGATATGGGGACAGGAAAGTCCAAGGTTCTAGTAGACACGATCGCGTACTTAGATAGCCAAGATTTAATTAACTCAGCAATTATCCTTGCTCCGAAGGGCGTTTACAAAAACTGGGTAGTCAAGGAACTGCCCGCCCACATGCCAGATACAACAAACTATAGAGTTGCGTATTGGGCATCTCCTTTGACGAAAGCGCATAAAGAAGCTATCCGAGAAATATGGAGGCCAGACGATAACCTACATATCCTCGTTATGAATATCGAAGCGTTATCTACTGGGAAAGCTGAGGAAGTCGTTACCAAATTTATTTCTTCGCACGGTGGTTCAACACTAATTGCTGTAGATGAATCAACAGTAATTAAGAACCATAAAGCGCGTAGAACGAAAGCTGCAATCCGTATCGCTAAACGCTGTAAGTACAAGAGGATTCTTACAGGATCGCCGATTACTAAAACACCGCTAGATTTGTTTGCGCAGTTTCAGTTTTTGGGCGAACAGCTACTAGGCTTTAAATCGTATTATGCTTTTTGCGCCCGTTACGCGGACATGATAAAACGAAGCGCGGCGGGTGGTTTGCATCAATATAATCAGATTCTTGGGTTCCGTAACCTCGACGAGCTTACTGAATCTATTAAGCCTTATTCGTTTCGAGTTACAAAAGAAGAGTGTCTCGACCTACCGGAAAAGACCTATACGAAGCGTTCGATTGAGCTAACGCCTGAACAAAAGAAAATGTATAACCAAATGAAGAAGACCGCCGTGGCGTTGTTAGACGACATGGAAATGGTAACTGCGAACGCCATCATTACGCAGCTTCTTAGACTACATCAAATTAGTTGTGGTTTTGTAAATACGGACGACGGTAACATCGTGCGGTTTAATAACAATCGTATGCCAGAGTTGCTTGCTATTTTAGAAGAAGTAAACGGCAAAGCAATTATATGGGCTAATTACCGACACGATATTATGGCTATAGAAATGGAGTTAGCAAGAGCCTATGGCTCAAATTCTGTAGCTACTTATTTTGGGGATACAGATGGTGAAGCACGTCAAGGTATTGTTGAGCGTTTTCAAACAGACGAAGATCTAAGGTTCTTTGTTGGACAGCCAAGAACAGGCGGATATGGATTAACTTTAACTGCTGCATCAACAGTAATTTATTATAGTAACAGCTACGATCTTGAAGTAAGGTTGCAGTCAGAAGACCGTGCGCATAGAATAGGTCAAACGAACGCGGTTACCTACATCGACTTAATCGCACAAGGCACGGTCGACGAAAAGATAGTCGGTGCTCTACGCAAGAAGATAAATATCGCAACAGAAGTGCTAGAGGAAGATTGGAAAAAATGGCTGATCTAATTGATGAGTTCAAACAACTCAGAAAAGAGTCTGGACTCTCTCAAAAAGACGTCTCCAAAGATACGGGCGTAAGCCTGATTACTGTATACACATGGGAAGCTAAACAGCGGCAACCCACCTTGTCGAACTTCAATAAGGTTCTAAACAAGATGGGTTACGAGGTCACTATCCGACCGCTCGCATCCGCTGAACCAACCGCTCAGCACGGTTAGTTACCTGCTTATACCAACGTGAGTCGACCATCTCGTCTGCGGCTTTTTGCCAATCTCGGGCGTCGACACCGGCTTTCATACCCTTAAATTTGGACAGACGTGGGTAGCCAAGATTAAACATCATATTGGCTATGATCATCTGTACTTCTTCAGGCAAATCACCGAAGTCTTGGTAGAGGTTCTCGCAGTCGTCAAGGACGACTTGAATATCTTCTTCAAACGCTTCTAACACACGTTCGGAAGAAACAGCGGCTCCTACCTCTAATCCATATTCGGGATCGTTCTTACGAATAAGGTGACCAATACCAAAAGTCGGAAGATCAAGGTGATCTAGATAGACAGAGTATACACAGCCTTCGTCTGCCTCTAATTCTCGTTTTAGTTTATCTGTATCCATTTACTTCTTGAGTCCTTTTATCCCACGGAGTCCAAAGGAAGCTGCGATTGACGCATACATAGCCCATTGAAACCAATCCGGTGTTGTTGATAATACTTCGAAACCTCTATCGACATAAGGTTGAAGCGGCGGTATAAAACACATTGCAATGATAAGAATAAACAAAATTGTCCAAGCTTCATCCTTCCAGCTATCCTTGCTGGCTTCAGCCATAATCTTTTCCCAGCCAGCTTCATGCGTAGCGGCGACCTTCATTACCTCTGCTTCGGCCTCTGCCTTAGCGACCTTGACTCTAGATTGTGCAGCCTTTTCTTCTGCTTTGCCCTTGAGCCAGCCGCCAGCTAATTCAGTTATCGCGGGTATCAGAGCCTGTATCATTTTGTCCTCTAATATATTTTGACAAGTTCGGGGTCAACATTTTTTGGTACGCAATATGAAGTGACCCTGTCTTTGGGATTGATATTTTCGATACTTCGATAATTTCCGTACCGTTTCGCAACTTGGTTGGCGAAATAGTTACAATCCACAACTGAGTAGAAATACATATCTCCGCTCACTAACGATCTAGTATCACCGGTTCCTAAATAAACCAGTAACAGAAAAGCATGAACCATTGATCATTTCTTTTCAGACCCTAACCATACTGCGAACGCGCCAGTCATTGCTCCACTAACGACACTCACCATGGCACTTTGTTGTGTAGTAATGTCTTCAAGTGACATTCCCCATTCGATTACACGAATATACATAATCGTCATGACAAACATCATAAAACGAGGAAGGACTTTCCATTGTAAAACTTGTTCTGCGCTCATCCTCGATAATCCTTTAAGAACAGTACAAAGTAAACTAACAGGGCCACAGCCGCTGCTAGGGCTACCCCAACGACGCCAAGCCCAATACGCTCTCTAAGTTCTGCCGCACGACGTTGTGCAGCTTTTTTAGCGGCAGCACGTCCACTTCTAGCTTCTTCACAAAATTTTTGATAGTCCCGCCACATACCGGGCCTACCTGCATAAATCATTAGCTCTTTCAACTGTTGTTCTTTTTGTTTAATTTGTTCAAGAGCCATAAACTCTTCTAAATCATTGCCACCAATACCCCGCGCTCGTTTTTTATTACCCGACCGCGTTAGCTCATCTTTTGCAGAAACGAAATCGCCAATAGCTTTTCCTGCCTTGGCGATATCACTTCCATTCTGCACACATTGTTTAATTACAGCGAATGCTGCATTTGCTGCTGCGAGTTCTGCGAGCATTACCTATTTCCTGCCTCTAGCTCTTGTAGCAATGCACGGGCCGCTGTGGGCCGATCTACAGGTAAATCTTCGTTAGTCGGATCGTCGTACCGACCAAGTAAAATACGACCGATAGTTTTTTCAAACTCTTTTTGTAGCTGTGGCTTCTTCGCAGCCTTAGCTGCTTCTGCCATAATACGTGGATCAGCAAGAGCCGAGGTTAAAGCATCTTCTTTCGCTTGCCCACGTACTCGATTAAATGCAGTTAAGAAACGACCGGGGCGAGTAAACATTCCGACATAGCCACGAATAATCCCCGTTAAAAGATTACTTTCTGTTCTAGCGCCCCGCTTCGGAACTTCTGTTAACGCTGCTTCGGTAGCGTCAAGAACAGTTCTTAAATTTTGTACATAATCTGCGCCAAAGAGCGTTTTCATTTTAGCTTCGTTAGCGTTCACATAAATACGCATTTGAGCAGGATCTAAAACTTGACGACCGTTTACTGTTTTTACACGCTGAGCAGCAGGATCAAACATATCCTTATATACAAACGCTTTGAACGTATCCATTAATTCTGGGCTTTGACGAAGCGTACTATAAACTTCATCAAATTTAGTAAACCGATCATTACGCCATGTGTTTTCAAAAATTAGCTCAGGCTCTATTTCTTTTCCGCCGCCTAAATTGAGCTGAGTCCTAATTTTATCTGAGACTACTTTTTTATTAGCTTGAATTTCGGCTACTTGATTTGCAAAAGCAGAGGCGTCCCCTAATAAACTGCGCTCAGCAGGAGTAAGATACGCATCCATCGCCGCACCGTATTCTTTAATAAAACGGTTATGTTTTGCAACGTCAATGCGGACAATTTCGTTTGTTCTAGGATCTCGAGTAACAACTGTATCCGACCATTCTTTACGGATCCTAGCCCCCACGTCATTAAATAAATCTCGGTTTGCAGGTGTATTTAAAGTATCCGCAATCTCTAAAACAGCGGTCGCTCCACGTGAGTCTTTTTGAAATAATAAGCTCCACGCCGCTTCAGGGTTTTTAGCTGTCCGAAGTTTCGCTACGGCAGATTTTTGCACATTACGAAACTGAGTAGCAAATTTAGCGAACGAATCATCAAGAACTTTTAATTCCTCGACCAGTCCTTCAGGCGCGCCCTTTCGTGAAATAATTCGATTACGAGCTGTTTCGAGCGCGTCTACCATTCCAGAAATTGTTTCTGGACTAGGTGCGGCTTCACCGCGTTGAGCGGCTAAATATGCCTTGCGCTCTAATCTACGAAGGTCTCGGATATTCTCATTTAAGGTGCGGAGTGAAATAGGCTTAATCTTAACCGCTGCACCCGAAGAACTTTCGACAAAAGAATCTAAAACTTTATTAACAACGGCTGCATCGCCCGGATCAGCAAAGGGACGATCGGGTAAGGTTGCTTTTAAGTCTTGAGCGAAACGAACAGCTTCAGTAGGACGAATGGCCCCCTTACCGGGGATAACACTATCAATAGAAACACCTGTAGCTTCTGACCAGCGTTGAAATAAATTTTCGTATTCTTTACCAATTCTTGATGAAGCAGTTTCAAACGCTTCTCCTATTGCATCTTGTGCTGCACTACCTAAGTCACGCCCCCCACGGAGCATCGGAGGCAAATTAAGAGCGTCGTCAATCGCTGCTTCAACATTTACAAGCTGTTGGGATACGTCTGCTTCAAGAGCAGCTGTTTTAGTCGCAGCTCTTTCTGCAGCAATATTTTGAATATCAGAACCCATAGCTGCGCGGTCAGCTTCGTTAAGCCTTGGGCTTATTCCACGTACACCGGGAGGCATAGCTGGTTCTATCGCAGCTTCCGCACGAATAGCTTCATCTGCCGCAGCTGTTCTCTGAAGGCTTGGTCTAAGAAGCGCGTCCGCTGTTTCGCGTGCTGGTGATTTTGCAATCGAGGCTTCTTGTTCTGCTAATTCTACGGCAGACGCTTGCATCGCGATGCGATCACCACCCTTTTTTGTAGTTTTCGCAGCAGCCTCTAAAACTTGCGCAGAAGAAGGAAGAATATCAAGTTCTGTAGCTTTCTGTCCTGCGGGACTTGCCATATATTCGTCGTAGGCTTTAATAAAAGTAGCCTCGTCGATGTCTACAGCAAATTTAGGACTGGCTACGCCCATAGCTCGAAGGACAGGCTTTATGGCTTTAAAGGCCACAGCGCCGGTTATACCCAAGGCACCACTAAATGCGCCCTCTTTTATAGCCTGCATAATTATTGCATTTTCAGGTATGTCAGGCGGTAAAAACCCTTGGCTTTTAGCATACGTTAGACGGCCAAGCGATGCGGCAAAAGCAGCAGTAGATGCAGCAAGAATCGGAGTTAAAGGTACTTGACCCACTCCTGGAATCATTGCAGAGCCTATGCCAGCGGTAACTTCAGCCGCAATCGGTATTAATGCATCTACCGAAATATCAGCAATATCGCCTAAAACATCTTTCGGGCCAAACGGATCGAGGACATTATATTTACCGTTGAAACGAGGATCTTTGAATTCAAGTCTACCACTGATATTACCGACTCGCAGACCAAAGTCATAATTATCGTCTTCGGTTATTACGCCTTCTTTCTCAAAATACCGTCTAAGGTTATATTCGACGTTTTTCTTTTGCAGCTCTTCGTTAAATAACGTCGTCGTACTGAGGTCAAAACGTAACCCAGTAGGAATACCTTCATTTAAAATCCCAGCTTCTTTCGTAAGCTGGGCTGTAGACTTCGGAGTCGCGCCAAGTAAAAAATCATCTTCAGGGCCAAGAATATCGGATGGTGTTGCAGCTTGACCAGTACCAATCAAAGGATAAAGGTCGTAGAACGACGACCCCATCTGCTGTGAACTTACTTGCGGTACTGTAGCGGTTGTAGCTGCCTGTGCCGAGGACTTGGACAACATAGATGCAATCAAGGGGTCAAGGTCTATTACATCATCTTGCGCCATTATAGCCCCCCTGCTTCCCGCAACTCGTCTTTAACGCTCTGCGGCAACGCATCCATTATGGCCTGAAGCCCGGCCGCAGATAAATAATTTGGATCACTTGGATCGAGCCGTGTACGAGCGGCGGCTGCATTAAGAACCGTATTTGCAGCCAGTGCATCAGCCGATAAACCTCCAGTTCCGGCTACGTTTCCAGCACCGTCACCACGATATTTATCTAAGGACTGCATGCGGATAATTTGTCCGTTTGCTCCAGTCGGATCATAAATAATACGGTCAGATAGCCCAGATCGAATACCTTCGTTATTCTTCAAAAATCGGTTTACATCAAAAGTCGTCCGGTCGGTAAGGTCATCATCCTTTAAACCCTCAACATCTTTGAGATATTTAACATTACCGGGTGATTGATGGACTTTATTATACCGAATAGCATAATCGTTAGTTGCTGTCGTTAAGGCTTGGTTAATACCAGTAATTAAAGTCTCGCCGCTGGCAAACCACTTTCCTTCAGAAATATCGCCACCACCGAAGGTAACAAGAGCCGCTGCAACATCCTTATCAGTTAATTTACCAGTTTCACGGCTACCCGCAAGGGCGTAAGCAAAACTCATCAACTGGCTTTGTATCTGAGTATTGCCGTCAGCAAGTTCTGATAAACGTGTAAAGACTTTACCAACAGTAGTATTACCAACTTTTTCGTTACTGCCTCGCATGGCGTCGGTAATAGTACCGTTCAAATAACTTGCTTGGTTATCGGATGCCCTATCACCAAAGTTACCAGTAATTGCCGCAATCTGACCCGAAACGCCTCTAATACCAAGACCGAATTTAGAAACAACGCCAGTAACATCGGAAGGTGCTTGACCCTTTGAAAGTGAAAGCATAATACCATCGGCAAGACCAAAAGCGGCACCAAGTGCATTTCCTTGGTTAGATAAGTCGTTCGCTTTTTGTACAGCATCAGATGCAGCAAAGGCACCCGCTGCGCCCTCACCAGCTGCTACCATTTGGCCATCTACAAAAACATAAGACACAGGAGTTTTACGTTTTGACAAAATATCAATACGTCCATTAACGGCGTTTAATTCTGTAGATAACCGCTTATAGTCATCGCTATCTGAGGTTAAACCCTGCATCGCTTTTATTAAGTCAGATCTTGCAGCAAGTTGACGCTGTAGTTCGTCAGAAGGTTGGTCACCGATCGACTGTTTAATACCAAGGACGTTTACTAATCCTCGACTATCGTCGCCTACTTTCGACTTATCGGTAAAACCTTCGACGGTATACATTTTGCCTTCTTTAAATTCCAGACCTTGAAACTGGTTAGGAAAGGCGTTTTTGTAAAAATCGAATTCTTCTTTCGTTGAAATAACAAAATTCGATTCTACGATATTAGAAGCGTCAGGAATATCTTCCAGCTTTAACCCATTCGCTTTTAGTAAAGCGAACATCGTAGCCGGAACATTATCTGCAGATACCCCAGAAAACGCTTTAGGGTTACGAGCGATAATCGGTAGCGCTTTTTCTTTTTGGTCTTTAGTTAGGACGTTTAACGTGCTTGTAATCGCAGTAGCTCGTCCACGAGCAGCTGTACCATCGATTTTTTCTTGGTTTTGATAAAACGTCGCTAAATCCATAACGAGCTTTGTTTGAGCCTTACGTTCTTCACCAAGTTGTTTAGCTAATTGAACACCCAGCGTTTTTCTCTGTTTTTCGTCCTCACGAAATACACCAAACGCTAATTTATTAAGCATATTACTACGCGCAGTTTTTTCTTTTCTACGCTCTTTAGCTACAGCAAACCCACGTTCGCCAGCAACGCCAAGATCTTTTAAGAAAGATCCAAGCTCAGAGTCGCCCGGTTGTTTTTTACCTTCACCCCGAAGTAAGCTAAGACCGACAGAAACGGCTACATCCGCCCAAACTGGGGTTTCCTTACTAGGGTCAATTTTAAAAAATTTGTTAACTTCTTCACGCGCTTTTTCAGGTGTCGTTTTTTCTTTTAGTAATTGTTGAAACAACTCTGAAGATTGCGTACTATTTTGAATCTTAGTTAAAGCGCCAAGAATTTTGGCTAAATCTGGATTGCCTTCGTAAGTCTTTTTCGCAGCGTCGCTAACGTCATCCGGGTCTTCCGTCGCCATCGACTCAATATCCCGGTCGTTCAAATTTGCAAAATATGACGCATCGCCAACGACTTCTGTAGCTAGCGCTTTTGCTTGTTGATCATCCTCTGGCGTCGTTTCTAATAACGCACTCGGCAACCCCATCGACTGAGCAAAATTCTGAGGCATTGACATAGGAGCTTGACTAAGTAAATCGCCACCTAACGCTTCAGTAATAAATTGTTGTTGAGAAAGTGCTTCTAACCCTTGCGGTCCTGATGGACGGCTAATTTGTTCTCGCGGTATATTCATACCACGACCGTCTTGGTAAACAGAAACAACACCCTCTCTGTTTACACCGGGTCGAACAAATCCTGCTCGAGCAGGAGCCGTTGAACGATTCATTAATGCAGCCGGAGTCAAGAGCCTTGGATCAAGAGCCATTAGACAACTCCCGGCTGTGTAAATGCAGTTGGATTACCAAAAGGCCGATAACCTAATTGACCAGCTAGACCAAGACCGGTAGCAGCAATACCAGCGATCTGGGATAATGGGCTTTGATTAGGTGCTGTTGATACACCAATCGTAGAAGATGAACTAGGCACACCACGAACAAGGTCACTAAAGAAACCAAGTCGTTGGAACGGCTCGTAAGCTCTTTGAAGCGCTGTTGCACGCTGGGCATCGAGTACAGCTTGGTTTTGTTGTTGACCAAGTGAGCCTATTCCGAGAAGATTAGAAATATCTTGCTGTCCTAATTGTCTGGTTTGACCTGCTAAATTTGCAAGTTGACCACCGAAACCAGCTAATTGACCACCAAACGCACCAAGACCAGCGGCTCGTTGCCCAACTAAATTTTGCGCGTTTAGAAAACCAGATTCGCGTAGACGAGAAGCTACATCTCCAAAAGATCTTAACCCTGCTTTTCCTATTTCTCCTTCTGCAACACCCTGTCGTGAGCCACCAAACGCTCCTGCGCCTACTGCGGTAGCACCTAATTGATTTTGTTGCATGCGAGTTTGTTCAGCGATATCTTGACCTACGCGATCAATAACTTCGCTAGTATACGGACTCATAAACGAACGGTATGCGTTCGGGTCCGCCATCATGGCAGCACCTTGTCCGACAAGTCCAGTGCCGCTACCAATCATTGCTTTTGATTGATCAAGTAAAGGTTGATATGTACCGATACCTTGATCAACTAATTGACCTGCTCTTATTTGTTCTGGTGTTAATGCCGCTACTTGTTGAACTGGGATATCTACTGGGTCTTTTACGCGTTGATATCCGGACTCTAAAAGTTTCCGGACATAATCTTCCATAAACGGAGCGAGGCGTGTAATTTGTTCTACGGTTTGTGTTGCCATAATAAACCCCTAAGCCATCGCTCTTGCGTTTTCATCAGCTTTTTGTTCAAACGCTCGCATAATTCCCATCATAGTTTTTGCGCCCCTATCGGGGTTATTTTGACCAGTTGGATCCGCGCCAGCTACTGCCTTACCAGTTTGTACAAATTCTGTATTAGAAAGTAATGTAGGAATTTTATCGTCGCGTGGGCCTCCCGGACCTTTTATATAACCACCATATGCTGCTTGTCTAAACATCGGACGCCCATAAACAGGATCGACAAGAATTTCATCGTAAGTAGGCGGCGGTGCTTGAGTTTCTAATCCAAACAACGAGTCTTGTGGCGGTGGTGTTAATTCAGGCGGTAAAGGCGGGTTTTCGCCTCTAGCTAACGCTGCGTAATATTCATCAACGACGGAACGTCTGTTTGGCTCTGCGACTTCTTCTGGTTTTAACGCGTCAGAAATCATACCGCCAGCTGCAGGAGCGAGCGCAAGAGCGGCAGCTGTACCTATACCCATACGCGATAAACTTTGAGGAAGCGCGTTTGCTAATGCCTCGCCACCTATACCAGACAAAGAACTACCGACTGTTGGCCCCATCATTTCTGTACCAGCTAGCGCTTTATCTAGCCCCGGTCCAATAAATTTAGCACCAGCAAAACTTAGGCCAGCGTTTATAAGCGCCTGTTCGGGCGAAGCGCCGCCAGCTAAGGAACCTAAGCCCCCGCCTATAGCCGCCCCCACAGGACCGCCTATAGCCCCGCCAACGACGGAACCAATAATAGGCGCAGCCTTCTTTAAAGTTTTGCCAATAGATTTAAAGAAAAATTCAGGTTGACCAGTTTGAGGGTTAATAGAATTTAGTTCGTTACCTACAACATAACGCTCAGGCTGATCAATTCCCATAGCCCGCATTTGATTAAACAGGCTTGTTTTCAACTTCGGGTTTGATTCAAGAACCTCTGCAGGAACAACTGTTTCGCCCTCCGCCGCGTGAACAATGTAATTGTCCTCGAAGCGACCAAGCGAAGCTAAACCTTGAGCGATATTTTCTAAGGGTGCTGACATATCATGATCCTTATAGAAACATACCTGTTCCTTTTGTCTTTCGCAACTTATGTCACAATCTTCACTGTTCCGCTGTCATTATATAAAGCGCCTGATTCTAAACCTGTGGCGCTAGTTGGCAAATCAGTAAGCGTAATTTTAGTTGCTCGTAACTCTCCCGGCGTTCTTTCTTGCGCTATAAAAATCTCTAACGCTCGTATCAAATCTGCCAGATACTGCTGAGTGTACTCAAGCGGCGGTTCTGGTAATCGCGGTGGAGGTATCTGGACCTGCGCCATTATCTGCGTCCATCTTCACGAATGTCGATGCGCGGACTACCCAGTTTCCATTTTGCACCAACCGCTGCGGATTCTATGCGAAGAGCAAAAGAACGACCACGAGTCCGTAGGTGAAGCTGTTCCGTGAAGGTCTCTACAGGTGACGATGCTGTCCGCGTGGTTATACCTGCTGCCGTGTTTCCAAAGTCTGCACCCGGAAAGTTTCTTGATTTGACGGTAAACGTAGCCTGTGGGCTGCTTAGATTTGTCGATCCGTTGAAAGTAAGATCTGGCACGACGCGACGGATATAAGTGAACTTGTCACCATCACCGATGTCGATGGCTGCGGACTCAATGAAGGAGTTCATAGCAGAGCCGTCATCATCGTAACCAAACTCATGGTTGTAGATATACGAGTTCGCCGCAGCTATTGGATATGTACGGACGCCGCGATCTATCCATGCTGTTCGCGATAACGATCCAAAATACCAAACTTTTTCGCCGTAGTTGTACACAACATACTTGTCGTTGTCGGTGCTGCTGGCGGAGGGGTAAAACCAAAACACCTCAGAAAACTCAGAGTTGACGCCAGATACGACCTTGTCAGCTTGTTCCAAATTAAAGTCGAGGAACACCTTGTCTTTGACCGTACATGGAAGCTGTTGTGTTTGACCGGCATAGACATAGAAGTTGTCTATGCCCATCCAGTACACAACGTCTTCTGTGGCTACGGCGGCATTCGGCCCCATAATCGTAATGTTTGACGCAAGCTGTTGCAGGCCAAAGGTAAACGGGGGTCCGATAAATCGCATAGAGTTAAGCGCAGTATCTGTCCACACCAGAATCTCACGCTTGGTTTCTACTGCCTGAACGAAGGTCGATCCAGCACCTAGCCGTAAGTCACCCGCTGTGTTGGTAACAGCAGGAAACCAGATCAGAGGATTCTCCTGATCAGAAAAACGAATCAGCAACGGATCTTGTGTGCCGTTGCCTTGGTTTGCACTTGAACTGGAATTTAGACCATCGCACCCAAACGCTATAACGTGGCGATCTTGATCGGAGACAAGCACTTGTTTAGCGATGGTTGGAATACTGGTTTTTGTACCTGACCGAGTGGATACCTCTACAGCACGGGTGGACAAATTGTTTGTTCTGTCCCAGTAATATA
>VTLG01005191.1_pt1 | contig 48132 bp, 63 predicted proteins | sample 4694571 | NCBI WGS metagenome assembly VTLG01 (sample SAMN12604809, study PRJNA352737) | marine metagenome | biome: ENVO:00000447; feature: ENVO:00000209|ENVO:00000569|ENVO:01000036; material: ENVO:00002151; isolation source: viral sequences binned using virsorter ... | reverse complement strand
TGCGTATGGTGACAGAGGCACTACACCGCTTAGAAGATAAGCTAGATAAGGTATTAGAAAAAAGGTAATATAAGATGGCACAGTTAGCAGGTTTTAAAGAATCAGGAATGCGTAAGATAGCTGACAGAATGGGCTACACAGGTCCAATGACAGGTTTTCAAGCATACTTACAGGAAAACCCTGATAAGCAACAGATGATGAATAGCTACGTAAACAAAGCTATGCTCATGGCTAGTGGTGGTTATGTGCGTAAGTTTCAAGAGGGTGGGTTTGCCATACCTGAAGGTTTTAATCCTGACTCTTACTTACAAGAAAATCCAGATGTACAGGCAGCTATTGAGGCAGGTCAGTTTACTAGTGCAGCAGATCACTTTCAAAAGTTTGGTGGTGGTGAAGAAAGAACAGGTGCAACAGGATTCACACCTCCACCACAGTTTGATGCTACCAGTTATCTTGAAGCAAATCCAGATGTAGGTCAGGCTATAGAAAGAGGTGAGTTTCAAGACGCAAGAGATCACTTTCAGAAGTTTGGTGGTGGTGAAGATAGAGAGGGCGTAACTGGTCCTACAACTACACAAACACCAACAGGCACACAAACACCAACAGGCACACAAACACCAACAGGCACACAACCACCAACTGATACAACTACACAACCACCTGCTCCACCTCCCGGATCTGTTGTTGGTAGCACATACTTAGCTAACAGACCTGACGTAGCACAGGCTATAGCAGGAGGTGATACTTTTGGTATAGATCCTGCTACATTACAGGGGTTGTCTGAGGAAGAAAAAAATCAAAGATTAGCACAGGCACACTTTAATGCATTTGGTAATCAGGAGAATATTAATCCTGTAACAGGTTTGTCTAATGCACCTAGTAACTTTGATGGTGTGTCAGATCAGGTTATCATAGACTACTTAGACCAGTATCCTGATTTACGTGCAGCATTTGGTCCTAACAATGATCCAGCTACACTTGCAAAAGCTAGAGCACACTATGCTGACTTTGGTAGAAGAGAGATAGCAGAAGGTGGTAGACCTAGACTAGTGCAATTTGATTTAACACCTGCACAACTAGAGGCATTTAGATACTCTAATGATGCATATGAAAATCTTACACCTACAGAATTACGTAGAACATACATACAAATTGGTGGTGCAGAGGGTGCTACTAACTTTGACAGAAATGCACAGATACTAAACAATGCAGAGTTAGCTATATATAGAGATAATAATCCTGACTTAGCTAACATGAGTGACTTTGAACTACGTCAACACTTTATACAGTTTGGTAGACAGGAGATGTTGCAGGGTACTAGACCTAAGATAGATGCTCTAGTACCTCCTGTATCTCCGTATGCAGGACAACAAACTATAGGTGGTATTTCTACTGTTAGATTAGAAACTCCTACACTTGTAGGTGACACTAAGTTACAAGCACAGAAAATAGCACAGCCCGGTGGTGCGGTTCCAACAGGAACAACACTACCTACCACTACAGGATTAGGAGAAGTTTCAGGTGATTTAACAGCTAGTGTTGCAAAAGCTGGAGATCCTTCAGATGCTACAGCTACCACTAAACCTACCACAATAGGCACAGCAACAGTGGACAAAGCACAAAGAGGTGTTGAAAATGTGACTACTGGCACTACAGGACAAGATGTAACTTTTACTCCTGACGCTGTTACAGGCAGAGTTTTAGCTACACCTAAAGCTGCACAGCAGGTTGGATCTGCTGTTACAGGTATTGATGCACCTAAAACTGAAGAGGTAGATAAAGCAGTTGCTGCCACACGACCCGATATGACTCCACAAGAAACTGTGCTAAATAATGCAATAGCAGAGAATGCAGCAAAATTTGTAGAAGAGATAGCAGCAGCTACAGCAACTCCTACTGAAACAGCCACAGTAAAAGGTCAACTTAAGACATTACTAGCTGAGTTTGAAAAAGTAGATGAGATAGGTAATCCTATAAACCCACCTTGGGCAGCAGGTGCAATGAGAGCTGCCACTGCTGCGATGGTTAGGCGTGGTTTAGGTTCATCATCCATAGCTGGACAGGCTATCGTGCAAGCAGCAATGGAAGCAGCCCTGCCTATAGCACAAGCAGATGCACAAATACAGGCACAGTTTGAAGGGCAGAACTTATCTAATAGACAACAGATGGCAGCGTTTTATGCACAGCAACGTGCAACTGCAATAGGACAAGAGTTCACGCAAGAGTTTCAGGCACGTGTTACTAATGCAGCTAGAGTAGCTGACATAGCAGATAGAAATTTTACTGCTGAACAACAGGTTGTGTTAGAGAACAGCAGAGCAGTAAACACATTAAGATTACAGGATCTTAGTAACAAACAGGCTTTGACTCTAGCAGAAGCATCTTCATTAGCACAGTTAGATGTAGCTAACTTAAACAACAGGCAACAGGCTGCTGTACAGGCTGCACAAGCATTCTTACAAAAAGATTTAACTGAAGCATCGAACGATCAACAGGTTGAGATATTTAACGCACAGAATCGTATACAGGCTATACTTTCTGATAGTGCTGCTGAAAACGCAGCTAGACAATTTAATGCAACATCTCAAAATCAAACGGATCAGTTTTTCGCTAACTTAGCTACACAAACTAGTCAGTTTAATAAATCACAGGAAAATGCCATAGAGCAGTTTAATGCGGGTCAAGAAAATGTTATAAATAGATTTAACGAGGAACTAGCCAATCAACGTGATCAGTTTAATGCACAGAATAGATTGGTGATAGATCAAAGCAATGCACAGTGGAGAAGATCCATAGCAACTGCTGATACACAAGCTATCAACAGAGCCAATGAATTAAATGCTGCTGCATTACTAGACATATCTAATACTGCATATAACGATCTCTGGCAGTACTATGCAGACACGATGGAGTTTGCATATCAAAGTGCTGAGAGTGAGCGTGACAGACAGATAAGACTAGCTATTGCAGAACTACAGGCAAAAGTGACCACTGATGTAGAGGCAGCAAAGCGTGATCAGCAGTCTGCAATTGGCTTTGGTAAGTTGATTGGTACATTCCTAACAGCAGAGAAAGATAGTGTGATAGGTAGTTTGTTACCTATATAACGTAAGGAAATAAACAATGATAAATGATCCAGCTAGAATAGCATACAAAAGTATTACACCCCTTGAGATGGAGGAGGAAAAACCAAAGAGAGGTTTACTATCAAAAGGTGGTAGTAGCAGAAAAGAAGGTGATATGTCACCCGGTGATATAGCTAGATATTACTTTACACAACTAAGAAATGCTAGAAGGAACAGAACAGATGAGAGCTAGAGAACCTATAAATATAGATGGTCCTATTCCCGGAGAAAGTCTAACAGCAGAGTATGGTGGCAGACCTTGGCAGAAACCACCACAGTACTCCACTGTAGATGAGGCCATGCAGTTTTACATGCAAAGAATGGAAAATGATAAGTTTAAGGATGACTTACTAGATGTCATTGATAATGGCATACCTCTGACTATCATAGCTAACGCACTACAGCTAGGATCTGTGATGGAAGGTTATCACAGTGTAGATGTAGGTATACTTGTGCTACCTGCATTGGTTGAAAGTTTAGCACTAATAGCTGAGAATAATGGTGTCACATACAAAACAGGTGCAGAAGAGCAGGATGAGGGTATAACAGATACACAGTTTGCCCTTGCAGAAAAAGATATGTTAAATGAAGTTCAGGACAGTATGTTAGATACTAGTGAGTTTGACATGTACGCTAATGAGGGTGCAGAAGAAAAGGTTGAAGAAGAACCTGTTGGATTAATGTCTAGGAGAATATAATGAGTATACTTAATTTTATAGGCAGTGCTGGTGGTGCAATTGCAGATGTTGTTAGAGAGCAGGAAGCTATAAGATCAAAAGAGAATGCGGCTCTACGTAATACTGTTTTAACTAATTTTATTAATAACTCACAGAAAACAGTTGCACGTAAAAGAAAAGCAAACAGAGAGGCTGAAAAAGAATATAAACAACTTCTTTCTGTAGGTTACTCAAAAGCAACTGCTGCTGCATTTGTTAGACAGGGTGTGGCTAAAGACTACTATGAAAAAACATTAGACTTTGCATCTAAAGGTATAAATTTAGCAGAAGCAATAAACATAACGCATCCTAATTTAGGTAGCTCATCTGCATCAGATGAAACAAAAGCATCTGAAGTTGCTAATATTAATACAGATGATTATCTTCCCTACTCAGATCCAACAAGTATAGATATACCAGAACCTGTTAAAATAGCAGGTCCAAGTTTAACTAGGGGTCCAGCAACTGTTGATTTTGGTGAAACTGCTAAAATGCTAGGGTTGAAACCTACAGATACTAGCGTAGATACCGACAAGCTACCCGATACAGTTGTTAAAATAGATCCAGCTAAAATTGTAAAACCAAAGATTCCATCGTCTGTCTCTGGTTTAAAGGCTTCTTTACTATTAAAGCAGTTTGATTTAGAAACAGAAGGGAAAACAGATACTAAAGAATACAGTGAAACATTAAGAAACTTAGAAACCATTAAAAATTATGAGCGTAAAGAAAAAACTGGCACAGAAACAAAACTGCCAGCAGTGATGGAAAGAAAAATAAGTAGCTATGTTGATGGTGTTTTAAAAGCAGTAGAGTATAATGATGTCAATGATATGCCTAATCCAGATACTAGAAATATACCACAACGACTAAGAGCCGTTGTACAAGGTAAAACAATAACTAATGTTCAAATAGAAAACAGTATTAATGCCATACGTGGTATACAAAAAGGCATTAAGAGGATTAATAAACTTACTGACAATTATAGTGCTGAAGATAAGTATCAAACATCACAACTAAGGGATAGAGTACAAGCTATAAAAGATCTAGAACTAACGAGGTTAGAAGATGCATCAAATACATTTTCTAAAAATCTAAACGCTTATATTTTTTATAGTGAGAAATTAGATACAGGTAAAGAATTTTTAAAGAATAAGTTACAAAGAGATTTAACTGAATACAGCTATAGTTCTGCGGAAGAAGCAATGAAAAACACAAGTAAAATACCTATAGGTTCTTTTGTTAGAATGGACTCAATTGTGGCTATTTACACTGGAATGAAAGATGCATATGACAAGTTTAAGTCTTTTTATGATCTAAAAGACCTAACCAATCCTTCTAATCCATTACTTTACAAAACTATAAAAGATAAATTTGGACTACAGGACAAATAAAATGACAGAACTAAACAGACTACAGGACATGATAAACAGGGGAAATGAGCTACTAAAATTACAAGATCCTCCTAAACAAGATCCTATACCAATGATACCCAAACCAAGACTAGAGGGTGAACAAATAGAGGACGCTTACGTAGATCGTGACTTTGTAAAAAAGGCTACTAAAGGAACAGCACCACTAGTTCAGCAAATGGAAACCATAGCTGAAGAGGAGGAGCCTTACACACTTAGTGGTATAGGTAGCCTTTTCATACGTGACTTTACTGATGAACGTGTACAGAAAGAGATAATAGATAAGTTACCTGATGATAATGCTTTTAAAACATTTGGTAATGCTGTTGGTCCTAAAATATTTAAAGGTACTGTTCATGCACTAAACACTTTTTTTAAAGGTATAGGATACACAGCAGATGGCATAGAAGCTGGGCTTATGTATCTACAAGAGAACCATCCTGAACATTATGATATGCTTCAAAACGGTCTGTATGGACGTATAACAGGAGGTGCTAGAGATCCGGGATCAACAGCTAGAGCACTAACAGGTGACTTTATGGTTATGTCACAGGCTGAAATCCCTTTTGTTGGTCCTGTTGGTAGGATGTATCCTGTCGCTACAAAAACAAAACTTACTGTTCCAGCAGATAAAACTAAAGACGTAGGGTCACCTAAAATAATGTCTGAAGAAACACGTATTGTTGAGTTAGATCCTAAAGCAGGTTTTAAAGAAGCAAAAGAACTTGAGGCTGCTGCAAAGAGAGAGGCAATAAGAAAAGATCCTACAAAGTTATCTATAGCCACCACACAACAGGCTAGAATGATGGAGAGTGAACTAAAAGCTCAGATAGATATAAACACAGCTAAGATAGCAAACGAGAACAAAGAACTTAGGAATGAGTTAATATCTGGTTTTGAAAGTCAGATAGGTAAAAAAATAAGCACTGAAGATAAGAACGGTAATCTAGAAATAGATATGAATCTAGTAAAAAATGCAGGGCAGGATATATCTAGTACAAAAGCTGGCATATTTAATATAGATACAACTGATGTATTACCTGCTTTTGAGCCTATATTACAACCTAATAAACTAAACGGTTTGGTTGCACTGGCTGCTGATTTTAAAAAACGATTTCCTGATAACTTTAAACCTAGAAAAAAAGGTGCTAATTACGTAGATGGCCCAACTATATTAGATCAACTAATTGATGTTTCTGTTGCATTTGACAAAAACGGAAACAGATTAGTATCTGACCCTGAACTTCTAAATACTCTATCTAAATACGGTTTAAGTTTTGAAGAGTATATATTGGCTGCCACATCATCTGCTTCAGAGGCAGGTAAAGTTTTAAATAAATTTAGTCAGATTGCACGTAAGTATGGAGTAAGAGCTAAAAAATCAGTTGATGATGAAGACTATTTAAAAAACAAACAGTTTCAAGAAAGTATAGGTTTTTGGAAGAACTTACTATTACGTTTAGAGGGAGTGAGAAGAGGCGGTTTAGTTGCTGCTTTAAAAACAGCGTTTAGAAATGCAGAAGCGCACATGTTTTTTCGTGCTCCAATGGAGACAGTGGCAAATGTTTTTGACGATGCTTTATTTACTTTTGGTCAAGAGGGTGCAAAGGCAGGTGCTAAAAAACTTGTATCTAAACAGACATGGGCTGACTCTACAGCACAGTTACGTTGGCTATTCAGTAAACAACCTGAAGCAAAAGAAACACTTGACTATATTTTTAAACGCCCAGAATTAATGGATAAATACAATCGTATGTTTGAAATATTTTCAGATATACAAAAAGTAAGGAGAGGTAACCTGCCAACTAGTGATACTATTATGACACAGAACGCTAGATTAGCAGATGGTGCTATGGGTGCATTAGAAGATGTTGTACAATGGGTTAATATACCTAATAGATTTCAAGAGTTTGTAATACGTAGAGCATCAACTTTAGCTGAACTACAAAGGTTAGTTAGACAAGAGTATAAGATAGATTTATTTACCACTCTAAGAGAAGGAAAAATACAGAATCTTTTAGACGGAACATTAAATAACATACCAGAGAATGCTCCATCTTTTTACGATTTAGCTGAACGTGCCGTAAAAAAAGGTTTAAGTGATACCTATGCTAAAGCACCAGATATAAAAATATTTAGACAGATTACAAATGGTTTAGTTAATACAGGTTTAACAGCAGTTACCATGCCTTTTCCAAGATTTATGTTTAACAAATTAGAATTAATAGGTCAGTACATGTTAGGTAGTAGTATACCAGCTACGAAAAGAATGACATATCTTGTTAATCATGCCATGGGTAGTAATACTACTAAAAAAATTGTAGATGCTGTTACTTCTGACGATGCACCTAATGTGGTAAGAAAGAGGGTAGATGAAGCTATAGAGGAAGATTGGTTATCATTAGCAAAAAAACCACTAAATGCAAAAGATAGAGAAAGAATATCTAGAAACATGGTAGGGTTAATATTAACAGGTGGTTTAACTTATTACTTTAGTGAGCAAGATGACTTGCCTAGCAAACCAGATGATTTTAGGGTGGGAAATTATGATGTAGATGCTGGACCATTTTCTCCATTTCCTGATATGGCACTAGCAGCTAGGCATATAACAGAGGCATTTCAAGGCACATATCAAGATTGGCTAATTAACAGAGGAGGTCTGGATAGCACTGCTAAAATATTAGCAGGTGCGGCTGGCCCTAGATCTTATTACGGAACAGTAAGTCCTTTTGTTGAAATTTTAGGAGGTATAGTAGATAAAACTGTTGGTAAGGATGCTGATCCAGATAAGGTCACACTAACTACTAGTCAGTCTAAGGCATTTGAAAAAGCCTTTGCTAATTTTCAAATGAGTTTCCTACAGTATTTTCAACAATTCTTTCAAGCTGACAGAGCTTTTGGTGGTGGTTATATGGGTAGGCTTGATACAAGCTATGACATAATACCGGGACAGGTAGACAAAGACGGTGATCCAGTATCTATTATGGACCTAGAGCAACGAAGACTTCTTGTGTCTAGGTTTCCAGATCCATATGCTTTAGGAGAGGCTATGAAAGCAGATCCTATGATACCTACCAGCAAAGATCCTAGATTAGTTGTAAGTTTATTTTCAGAAGAAAAGCAACAAACAGATGAGGCATTCAATGTTATATTTGGATTAAATATAAAAAAGACTACTCCTATGGGAAGATTTTTTAGAAAGTATGGGTTTGATCAATTTAAAATTGACAGGTTTAATACTACTGAAGGTATACAAAAAGCACAAAAAGCCATGCTAAAAAATAGCATATCAACTTTATATGAAGATGCTTTGAGTTACGAGAAAGATGTAGAAAAAGCATATGAACAGTCAGATACTAATCTAGGTAAAAAACTTTTTGTTAATACCTATATGCGTCAGTTTATAAATGACGAGTTATCTGTTATAAAAAATGCAATAAGAAAGGTTAGCACAGAAAAATTTATGAGTTCTGATAACAAAGATACTCAATACTTACTAGCACTAGATGCGTATAAGAAAGCAGGAAGTAAACTAGACAAACAAACAGCACAGATAGAATTTGATGATGAATATGGTCGAAAAGCTGTATTAAATAGTGAGGATAGAATAGAAGATATATACACTATTATAGACATTATAAAGAAAAGAAAAAGTTTGTTAAGAGAAAAACAACAACGACTAATAGAAGGAATGCGTTAGGCTACCTCTTATCCCCACTACCTTGCAATGTGCCTTTCTTCAACCTAGCTTCTAACTTCTCTTTATTCTGTGCAGCAATCACTCCAAGTGACATATTTAAATCTGATGCCAGTGCTGCACAATACCACAGTACATCACCTATCTCTGATGCTAACTGTTCCTTCCAATCACTAGGCATATTATCCTCACCGTCACGTACAATCTTTTTAACTTTGTTGGCTACCTCACCTGCCTCACCTACGAGACCTAGTGCAGGGTATGTTATCTTGTATTGTTCAGGATATATTGCTGTAGTCTTTGCTATCTTTTGATAATCATTAAAATCTAACATAGCATATCTCTCCTTTAACCAGTTAATTGCTGACTGTTCTAAGCTGTTCTTCATACTTTACCTTTCTCAGATTCTCAAAGTAGGCTTTGTTATAGCCTCTCTCCCATTCTCTATATTGCATAGAGTTATGCCTGTATGGGTTGGTATACTTAGCACCTCTTTGAAAGGCATGGTAGCCTTTCTTAAACTGTATCTTCAGAGGTGCATCGTTTTTATTTAAGTTCCTTCTCATACCCATCTCCTAATTAGTTAAGTCTACTACCTCGCAAGCATCTGCTGTACATGCTAGTTCTCTAGAACCTATAGTGCTATCTTCTTTCTCGTAGTCTGACAGTTTACTCCAATCAATATTAGTAGGCATACGTGCTACCATTTCTAAGCATGTCTCTTTGTCTACCTCTTGATAGGGTGGTTGATCATACGAATGGTCAGAGTGCGGTAAGAAACTAATGCCTGAAACATCATCAAAGTTTTCATATATCCAAGCACCTACATCCATCCATTCGTGTTCACGCACAGATATGGTCACAGATGGTTTATGCTCACACCAATAGTTCTGGTAGGTCAGCCATATGTTTAACTGATCTATTGCGGTCATATCATCACGTACCATAGCACTCTTTGGTGTGACCATAGGAAAACTAAATACAGTAATTCCTGACGGTCCAGTTGATGCTGGTTCATTTGGTACACCCATATCTTTCATAAACTGTGTCATAGGGTCTTTATCATCTGCACGTACAGTTCTAATGTAGTACCTGCTGTGTCTTGTATGTATGCCACTGGCACTATCAACTAGCTGTGACACAGTGCCTGATGGTTTAACACAGGTGATAGCAGTGGATACGTTAATACCTAGCTTCTTTGCCATGTCTTTGTTTGTTTCTACTGCTACTTTCTTTAGTTCTGTTAGCACTGTCTCTAAACTATTTTGACTACCATTTAATAGTGGGCAGTCCATGATACCTGTAAGAGACACACCAAGTAGTCTTTCTTCTTCTGTGTTATCTTTCCATACCTTACGTAGGTATTTAAAGTTAGTTAGTGTAGACTGCATAGTGCCTAGTATGGTTGCATACTTAACCTTTCTCTTGAGACTATCTATCGTGTCTGTTTCACGTGCAACAACCTCTGATAAGTTACAGAACTGATATGGTCTTAATATTATCTCAGAGCATGGGTTACATCCAAACGTATGCTCAGTATCTCTCCTGCCACTTTTAGCTGCTTGTTTTACTGCTGACTGTCTGTTGAATATACCACGTTCGCCTGACTTACTATCATACAAAGACAACCACTCTCGCATAAATGTACCCATGTGTGGTCTACTAGCATATGCTACACTATTGTTAGCCATACCACGCTGTGCTTCATGATCCCACCACTCTCCTGATTTTGCATGTCTCATCTGCTCATCTTCAATGTTAGACAGACTGATAAGTGCACTGCGTCTTACACCTCCAGCGACTACTACCTCACCTATCTTGCACATAATATCATGGCATTCTATTGATGATAGCTTACGTCCAATTGCATTACAGAATGTCTGAACACAAAAGTTAAACAAATTTAAAAGTGGTCCGGGTCCAGAGGCTCTACCACCGAATGTTTTTAATCTTGATCCAGCAGGTCTTATCTCACTAACATCCCACATAGGTATCTGTCCCACGTATAAAGTAGATATAAGTTCTCTTAGAGCTTTTGCCCAACCCTCACGTGAATCTTGCACTACTATTACTGTGCTGGTGGGGTCTAGTTTATTAGGTACGGTAGGTAACTTATCTACGTATTCTTTCTCAACAGAGAAGCCTACACCTGTGCCACACATAAGTATGTACATGCATTCATCAAATGCTCTTGGTGTATCTACAGTTAGATAAGAACAGTTGTAACTAGCCACATGACACTTGTCTAGTGGTGCACCAGCAGTCATCAATGCTCTCATGCTAGGCATAACGGCTAGATCTTGCACTGCACCTTCTACCTCTTTGCGCTGTTTGTCTGGCATAGCATAGTCATATGTATCTTTTATGTATGTAGTTAAGTAGTCAAAGTATCTTTCTACTGTCTCTAACCAACCCTCTCGTCTTTGTTCATCCTCTTTCCACCTAGCGTATCTAGATAGTGCAATAAAGTTTTGATAGTCAGAAGTTAAATAGTTATTAGTGTGCATAGTTATCTCTCCATAATAGTTTTTAGTGTCACTATCTCTGCACCGTCTAGGTCATGCAGATACTCACGCAATGCATCATTTATTTCAGATGCTACATCCCCATCAGAGGGTATTGGGTATTCTTCTGTGTCGATAGACAATGTTAAAAATACTTTTAATTTCATTACTCTTCCATGTGTTCTATCAACTTATCAAGATACCACTTAGCTTTATTAAGATCCTCTACAGCCTTACCTTTGTAATCAAATCTCCACAGATACTTCATTATGTTACCTTGTAAATAATATTTAAAGTTATCACCTGTGGCAGCACTAATAGCATCTATACATTCTACACCACTTTGATTATAGTGAGGTGGATGGTTTACCATATCAAAAGATGGAAAGGTAAATGGTCCACCCATGCCTTTAGTGTCTTCAATAGTAATAGTTTCATCACCCATAGTTAGCACTCCCATTATGCAAGTTCCTTTGTTTTTGTTTTAAAATCTATGTGAACTACGTTGTCCTCACGCTTAGTTACTTCTGGTTCTGATCTATACCTACTAGCTACTTCTGATAGCTTCATAGCAAATTCTTCTAGCTGTTTATATATTAAAGGATCGTTTCTCATCACATAATATGAAGAACACATTAAATGCTGTATATAAATTATTTGTTCCTTAATAATAGGATCTAATGTATTCTTGTTATTTGCTAGTAAGGCAAACATAAGTTCACCTGTCCACTTATCACCCTCCATGACAGGACGTATTCGTATACCAAAGTCATTTACATGGTCCTTATCAATAATTTTTATTGGTGTATCTGTCATAGTATTCTCCTCTTTGTTCCTGTGAAACATATAAACTTGTTATGTTTATTTTTACCTTTTTCTTTTAACCATTCTTCAGGCACAACTCTACTGGCATATTCAAAACCATATTTAAAACACCATTGTCCATACGTACTTTTAGCACCTTTTCTTAGCTTGCGTCTACTGTTTTCAAAAATAAATCTTATGTCTAACTTAGGGTGTTGTCGTTTTATACAGAGATGCTTACGCCTATCTGCTGCTGTAAACATACCCTTTGTCTCAATGATTATACCGTTGTTCAATATAAAATCAGGAGTATAGGTACGGTATGCTAGATCTTCCCACTCGATCTTAATACTTTCGTAATCAAACTTTACTTTGATTGACTCAAGATAATCAGCGAGTTTCTTTTCTAGCCCTGACCTGTACCCATACTTCCTTGCATGAGCATACCTAGCGTAATTCATCACTGGTTAGAAGTACCCCTCTAGCCCCTCTCTCTTTTCATTTTTGCCAAATATGTCATAGTGATGTTTGCCATTTCTAAACTGTCCTTTCTCGACAGCTTCTTTAACATCTGGATTTGCTTCAAGATAACTTTCTTCAGGAAACTCTTTCATCATTGTCCTCCTCTTTTATGTGCACGTAAGATACTATCTTAGGTTCTTTTGCACGTGACTTTAATGCTGGCAGTTCTCTCAACGTAGGCCAACAGGCATGTCTGTAAGAACACCAGCTACATTCTGATCCTAGTATTTTATTGCCTGTCTTTTTACCATTGAATGTTTCATCAATAGTATCGAAGCACCGTTCTAGTTTTTCACTCTTTATAGCTAGAGCAGTCTTCTTTATCTTATAAATCTCTTCCATCATGTCAAGACCATTAGCAGGAATATATTTAAAGCTACCATTGGCTTTGTTTATTACCCACCAACCTCCAGCTTTTAAACCAGAGGCTTGTGCGTACCCTGCTAACTGTCCTATGTAACCAAAAGAGTCACTCTCTTTCAGTGATGCAAAAGATTTAAACTTGTTACGATATGACCAATCAGATGCAGATTTAATATCATCTACTGCACCATCAATGGCTATATCATATGTGCCTTTAATTGTAACATCTGCTTCAGGTATCTCTAATGCAACGTGATCTGCATCTTCAAACGCTACCTTTGCTTCTGTTAACAGTCCTTTAAATATTGCCTCTACTATATCTCCTAACATCATGTTCATAACAAAGTTACTTGGCAGAGGTGTAGCTTCATCAGGACGGTTCTTCTGGAACCACAGTTGGCATGAAGGTCTGCCCACATTAGACATCCTCAATGCAAACTCCTTACGCTTATTACCTCCACCAAACTGACGCTTTAGCGCATCCATAACGTCTTGGCCTATCTTCTCAATAGTAGCATCAGACATTACAGCCTTACCATTGGCTGCATCTGTCATGTATTGTGCTAACGTCAGTTCGGCAGGATGGTTCATTTAGAAGGGTGCTTCATCATCAAGAGAATGAAACTCGTCTAGCACTTTCTCATCAGCAGGAGAGAGTGCATCTGACTTCTTGTTCCATTCACTGATTATGTAGTCGTTATAGTTGTCCACCCACCCCATAAAGTTACTGAAGGTATCTGTATCCTTTTCTGATATGGTTAAAGCAGTGTTGAAGTCGGGAGACACACTAGGAAGATAAAAGCTACTACCGTTTGGTAGTGTCTGTTCTTCAGTACCTAGTGATATGTTATGTGATATAGGCAGTAACTTCTTTCTACCAAATGCATTGTAGGTATCACCTAATAGTTTAAAAGCACTACGGTTATCTATCTCCCATATAAAAGGTAAAGACTCTATCTCTTGCTTAACCTCTTCACCGTTATCATTCACTACATCTTTAAAATCTATCAGACCAAACACCACACGTGTACGCTTAATCTCTTTGATCAGTGTCTGTTGTGACTGTGGTAATGCTTTGAAGTCTTTGATCCAACCTGTAGGCTTACCACAGTTAAAGCCACCATCATTATCTTTGAGATCTATGTTTAAAGACTCACCCATAACAGTCTTAACAAACCTGTTAGGAACACTGCCAGACCCTTTGATAAATCTTTTGTACATAAACCTCTGTAAAAAGGTTCTCATGGTAGCAGCAGGTGCATAGTACAAACCTGCCGACACACCGTCATTACCTTCTGGTACATCTAATCTATAGTACCCACCCGGAACTACTTCCATCTTTACCTTCTTACCTTTAACTTCTGTATCTCCCATAATTGGAGTATGGCTTATACGTAGTCTAGCTAAACTGCTCTGACCACTCTTGCTGTTAGCATCGGCTGTTATACCCATTGCTCTAGCCATTACCTCATAGTTGTTAGTATCTAATGATTCCATAATTGCCATGTGTTTTTCTCCTCTACACAATTTTTCAAAAGAGCATAGTTATACTACGCAACGTCCTTCATGTCAAGCCAATTATTACCTATTTTTGCCTCTAATAATAGAGGAACATTGAAGTCTACTTCAAGCCATTCATGTATTATATTCTTAAGATTGTTATTAGTATCTTGAACTACATGCACAACCCAATCTAACTCATCAGGGTGAACATCAATAACGATACTATCGTGCACAGTATTAACAACGCAAGACTTTTTGTTACGCAACATGTGATCAAATTGCCACAGTGCCACAGGCACTATGTCTGCTGTAGCAAATGACTGAACAGGATAGTTTTTAATTTGGGTAAAGTGACTTACTCTACCTCTAGGACTACGTACCACATCAGGAAAAGAAAACTCCCTACCTGATGGTGTGCGTATCTTACCAGTATTTAGTGCTTCTTTGGCAAGAGACTTGTGCCATCTTGCAATGCCCTCATACTTCTCATTAAAGTGAGTATAGTATGTAGCCTCTGCCTCTGATCTACCATACCCACTAGCACCGTACAGTGGTGCAAAGGTATGTGCTTTAGCTTCCTGCCTACTCATAGGTTGCCCTGCATCAGATATAACTTTAGCAGTATAAGCATGAACGTCAAAACCCTCTGTAACTTCTTGTATTGCAACAGGATCTTGAGACAGGAAAGCTGCGACTCTAAACTCTAGTTGAGCAAAGTCAGCCTCAATGATATGCCCACCATCAAAGCGTGATACAAATACACGTTTGACAGGGAACGTACCACCTCTAGGCATGTTCTGCATGTTAGGTTCTTTACCACTTAACCTTCCAGTAGATGTCATGTGCTGGTTTAGTTTAACATGTAGCATACCGTCAGCTTTAATATTATTCTTTATGCCACCCACGAAAGAAGAAAGATATGTGTCCAATGCAGACAACCTTTGCACCTTCTCCAAAAACTCAAGAGCCTCTGGCATATCTTTTCTTCTCGCAGCATTAGCTAGTAGCTCAAGATTACGTTTGTTGGTGGAGAAGCCACTAGCTGTAGCCCACTTAGCACTAGGAGGTACAAACTTTAGACCAGCAATAGTGTTAGTAGGAATAACGTGATAACCGTTACCACCACACGTGGGACATCTTGTTTCTTTAGCAAACGGATTGCCATCCTTCTTTACCTTTCTTATTTTGCCTGAACCATAGCAGGTTTTACACTGCTTTAAACTAGCCTTATAAACTATGTCAGTCTCATCACGCACCAAGTCTTTGAAACTTGCATCAGACATATAAGGTTCGTGTGCGTTCATCCACACTGTTTTATTCTTAGGCTTACGACTATAGATAAGAGTAGACAACTGTTCTGGACTACTCAAGTTGATGGGTACATCACCCATAAGTTCTCTTACTTTAACATCTAAGTATTTTATTATCTCCTTTCTCTCCTCTTCAAATGTGATACGCACCTCTTCTAGTGCGTCACTATCTACTTTAAATCCACGCATGTGTATCTTTGATAACTCAACCACCATCATGTTAGTCAAGTACCTAATCTTGTTAAGACCTACATCATTGGTGCTATTAAGTTTTATGTTAAGTTCATGTGCCAGTTGCTGTGTTGCATGTAAGTCAGCACTAAGATACTCTGACAACTCTGCATGTGGTATGTCACGTACAGACTTACCCTTCTTAAAGTATTGTTTAAGGGTGTCCTGCTTCTTAGTCTCTAGCTCGTATCTCTCAGCACATGCTTCAAGAGATAGTGGCTGCTTGATACCACGCTGAACGATGTACTCCATCATCATAGTATCAAACACAGCCCCATAGTATTTAAATCCTGACTCCCATAACCACACAAGATCGTGACTGATGTTGTGGCCTATCAGCACAGTAGCTTTATCCAAAGCATCCTGCACTATTTTATGTCCGTCAGTGGTGGGTGACACCTCACTATGATCAAAGGTAACTATTGTTTCGTTACCGTAATCATCTAGCATACCCACCATAACCAGTGTATTCTCAGGCTCAAAAGGATCTAGATGTAACTTACCATTACGTTTTATAGTTGTATTCTCAACGTCTAAGGTAAGTTTCACTTGTCTGTCACCCTTCTTGACCAACGACAGATGCTTTAATCGTTCCATCATTTTCTTGCTCCACTTTCTTTGGGATCTCAAGGAAGTTAAAGTTTACACTAAAGGATCTACGTTCACCCTTAGTTTTGAATGGATATACACAGTGAAACAACTCACTAGGAAACAAATAGAAGTCACCCACCTGTGGCTTAACCATAAAGTTTGTAGCACTATATGTGCTGGCAGTGCCATGTACAAACTGTATATGTCCATGTGAAGGATGATGATCTTTGTAGTCCTCTTCCCATTCAGAGTCAATGCCATCAGGCAACTTAAGATAGCCAACGCATGACATTCTACATCCTGTGTGTAGGTGTAATGGGTTGTAGTCATTCTCAAACTGACGCACCATCCAACCTGATATAAACTGCACAGAATAATTATTCTTCTCTGTGTCTAGCATGTTCTGTCCATACGAGTTACGTATCGTAGCTGTGTTATTGTAGCTACCTACAAACTGTTTGATCTCGTTTAAGAATGTGTCTCGCATCTCATCTGTAAAGAACAACTCCTGCTTTACCTTACCAACTAGCTGATCAGAGTAGTCAGTCATAGATGCAACGTCTTTATCAAAGTATGCATTCATATCTGCCACAAACTTTGCACTTAGTTTCTTGTAACCCATAACAGGTCCAAAAGGAAAGAAGATCTGTTCCTCTGCATCTGGTTTGGGTCTAAATATATTTACCATATTTGTTCTCCTTATGATGTAAATCTAGATATTTGATTGTCTAATTCGCATGTAACAACACCATGCCAGCCTGTAATCTTGTTCTTACCAACGGTGATATGTCTCTCAGGATCTTCGTCATTATCTCCCCCTCCTGTTATGGTATTTCTAGCAAGCAACAGTATTAAATCTGCCTCTGCTGCCTTACCTGTTTTAGATCCTTCCATCATAGTTTGGTCTAGAACAACTCTACCTGTAGCTTCAGCAGATAACTGAGACATATAAAATATAGCACAGTCATGTTGCTTTGCAATCTGCCTAGCGTGTATTGCGTTCTGTTTTAGTAGCTCATGCGTACTGATAGTTGTCGAAGTTTTAGCAAATTTATCGCCCATGTCAAGTATTAATATATCAGGTTTACTAACTTTACATACTGCCTCTACCCAATCTATGTTCCTTGATGTGCCATCTGTAATTTTAACATTATTAAATTTCCGCTTAATTGACTCTCTGTGATTGTCAATGTCCTTTAACATATCTATTCCCATCATACCCAATGCTGCATTTATGTAACGCATACGAACACGTTTTGCAGACTCTTCATTACACAGTATTACAACTTTAGCACCTTGATCTGCAAAACCACCATCACCCATAACTAAACTTGCATGAAAGCTAGTTTTACCTGTGTTAGATTGAGCACCTATAGCAATCAAGTGTCCCGGACCTATGCCAGATACCCTACGTGCTAAACTACGTATGTTAAATTTCCATTTTGGTTCTAGGCTATGTTCTTTGATAAGAGTGAGAATGTCTGTTTCTTCCCATTCAATCTGAACACTAGGAATGAAATCGTCTGCATATGATTCTATAATTCTACGTAATGGTTCTAATGTAGTGGCATCACCATTTACAAAGTCAAACCCTATGTTGGCAACCTCTTCTCCTACAACCTGCCTAAAGAGTGTACTCATTATGTCATGTGCTATATCTTTGTCTAATAAATTTGTTTCTTTCAATTGTGTAAACATATCTTTGTACACAGACTTCTGTGCTGTCGTGAGTGTAGGATTAGCTGACAAAAAAAGTGCCTCAACTTCTTCTGGTGAGACACTGCGATCATAGGTTGCCATAGCATTATCTATTGAGTGTTTAATCTTCTGGACATCTTTAGTAAACAACTTGTCGGGACATCTAGTACCTTTGTTGTTATTGTAGAAATCTTTGTCCATTAGATTTCTTATTAGAGAAAGTTCCATAACTTCTCCTTTCAAGCCATGTTAAGTAATTCTATATCCCTATCATTCCCATACTTTAAATCGTCCTTTAACATTAGGACTTTAACTTTGTCCACTACACCGTGTAACTCCCTTGTTAATTGTAAGGCTTTGCTTACTGCATCTCTATCTAAAGCAACTAATGCTGTAGAGAATTGTGATAGGTACTGTTTTTGTTCGTTAGACATTGAAGTTCCCATTAACGCTACCCCTGTATGTCGGTCATCTCCAACGACAGCAGCACTTATACAATCCTCCACAACAACTGCGACCTTACCATAACCATATGTGTAAGGCAACCTGTTGCTACCATATCTTTTCCATTTAGGTAAACGCTTTCCTATTGCTCTGCCTGTAGCGTCCACAGTTATACCCTCATGCACTACAGGAAACACAACCCTGTGTTCACGTATGTCGTACATCAAACCGTGTCTATTTGGTGACAAACCCCAACTAAATGCCCATGCCATTGCCTGTTCATACTCACTGCTCAAAGGCACTATGTTTACTGGCATACAAAAGTCTGTGATCTTATTCTCTTCAGTCATGTTTAATCTCCTATATATGGATTCAGCAGACATTCTCATCTTGTGCGTACCTCTTACATTGCATGATGCTTTGTAACAGTTCCACAGTAGTTGCCCATTGTTGTTGGTCACTGTAAACGTCTTACGTCCTTTGCACTCAGGGCAGTCCATACGTATCGAGCTACCGTCAGCAATATCTAAACCTCTAATATATTCAATCATGCAGCTTCCTTTCTAACTCATAGTAAAAATCTGCAACCTGATACATTTCTTTTACAGTGGCTACATTCTTTATAGTATTTGCCCTCAAAGAAACTACAACTAAATTATCTTTAATGTACCCTTTACTGTTATCAATTCTGTCAAAAGACATATTCCACTCACTATGAGTATTAAAAACAAAGGGTTTTTTATAAACAGGACATTTTAAATCTTTAGGTACTAGTTCTAGTATATCCTCTAATGTCAGATCAAATGGAATATTTAAATTTTTTCTTTTTTTCCAATTCTTTCTTAAACAATTTTTTCTTTCAGAAGCCCATGCTCTAGTAATATCCTTGTATGAAGAAACTTTTTTTGCTTTTTTTCTTCTCTCGTTTCTGTATTTGTTAAGTAGCTCTCTATTTTTAAGATCGTACAATCTCTTTTGTTCTTTGTACTTTGGTGTACTCATTCGCTTTCTTTGTCTTTCTTTAATTTCTGGTCTTTGATTGTACTCTCTTCTTCTCTCTTTAACTTCTGGTCTTTGATTGTATTCTTTATTATACTGTAGTTTTTTAATTAGACACTTACGTGGCATATCACTCTTCCTTAAACTGTTGTCGTGCAGTCAATGCACTGTTAGCACTAAGGAAAGTGTTCTTTATGTAGGGTTTAACTGACTGTGGATTAGCGTGTCCTGTCACAGACATAATCTGTGGTAGTGGTACACCTGCCTCTACCATCTCAGTTGTGCCAGTTCTACGTAAGTCCATAAGTCTAAGCTCTTCAGGTAGCCCTGCCTGTCGCATAATCCTCCTGCCTATTTTAGATAACCTCTCCATAGAGAATGGTATGTACTCTCCATCTCTAGGAGTCGGCATGGGAACGACATACTTCTGAAAGTCAAAGTCATCTCTCTGTTCTTTTAGCATGTCTAATAGAGATTCAGATATAGGTAAGTGCACCACTGCACCTCTCTTAGACTGTATCAGGTTCAGACGGTTGTTATCAAAGTCTATGCACTGCCACTCAAGCATACGCATGTCACCTACACGTTGACACCACTCGTATGCCATCTGCACTATCAGTCCCACGTTACGGTAAACAAAGTCACCATAGGCTACGTTAAGAAACTCACGTACCTGATCCTCTGTCCACACTACATTACGTGATGCAGGTGTTAGCTTACGCACCAAAGCAAAGGGATTGTTCTTGACATACTCCATGTCTAGCCCATACCTGTATGCCCTGCCAGACACAACAGCTACATGATTAGCTAACTGTATGCCACGCTTAACCCATTCTTCATAGGCTATCTTTGCATCCTTGCCTGTTACACTGTTGGCTGTCTTCTCTCCAAATCTATCTGTCAACACTTTTAAGAACCTTGTATAGTCTACTTTAGTTTTATCACGTAAGCGATTAAACTCAGGTGATTGCACGTAAAGGTTGACTAATCGTTTTACAGATATTGGCCTCATGTTGCTTCCATTTCTTGTTGTTGCATCTCTTTTGTGTACAGTCCTATGTCAGGGTAACGCACACCTACTGATCTTTTGACGTTACCATTCTTATCGTAAGCCATGACAGTACACTTTCTAGTTACACTGTGCTCTCTGTCTTTACCGTACACACTGTCTAGCCACAAACCAGTGCGTAAATAAAACTTCATGTTATGTATATACATTTCTAGTATATTCATTTCATTGTTAAGTCTTTTCTGTATAGCCTTGTCTCTTCTGCAAGACATCCTCAAGGAAGAAAGCATCTCTTCGTTGTGCTTAATCCATGACTTAACCTTATCTGTATTCACAGGGTGATTACTGTCTAGGTTACGTACACTCTCATGGACACTTAGGTTAGCAGGTTTACGCTTGGCTGCACGTGCTTTCTCAAGACGTTTAGCTGATGCTTCTCGCTGTTCTTTTGTCATAGGTTTACGCATGGTGTATCTCCTCACATAAAGATGTATAGTCTTGTTATGCTGGTAGCTAATGTAGCTAAAGCAAAAGCATTTATAACCATTAGTGCTCTGTCATTCCACATCATGCCGACAATAAGCCAACCACCTATGCCGACAAAGTGAAAGAACAGATTTAAAGGATATATATTGTTAGCTGTCAGTATCATGCCAAACATAAGCACAATACTGGCAAGCCATTTTATGTACCAATCAAATGTATACAGTGGTGTTTTAGTAGTTATACGTGTACCCTCATGTTCATCAGCCATATGCTGTCTCCTATTGTATGATTTTGTTACTAACCACATCCCAACTAACTGCTTTAGGTGTTCTTTGAGCATGTCTTACTACCTTCATTAGTGTGGCTACAGGCACTTTACACAGATCAGATACTAATTTAGCTCTGTGTATATCGTAAGTGGGATCGGCATGTGCAGCTTTCCATACTAACTCTGTAACTAAATCAGAGTACATTTTTTTGTTAGCCACAGTCAGCACACCAAAAGTTTTTGGTGTTTACCTCATTATCTGTTTCTACAAGTTCTCCTGTTGTCCCTGCATCTACACCACACATTAGTGTAGGGTCAGTTGGTCTTATTATTGATGCAGTCCACTTACCAGTGTCTTTATTTAAATGAATTATAGTTACATGTCCACGTACAGATATGCCTCTAAATATAAGTAGCTCTTTGTGATCATGTAAAAGTTTACGCATTGTTTCTTTCGTAGGAGCACAGGGTAATCCTTGTTGTGCGTTAGCTACGTATGTAAGCACCATCAGCACCACTACCAATGCCAATGAACCTATAATAAATCTGACTGAATAAGTCATGTTAGTCTCCTTTCTCAATGTATTGAATGTATTTCTTCTATCTGATGCAAGTATATGTCAGCGTCAGGATAATTTTCATCAGCGTCATGTATCGCATAGTCTATCAAACTATCTGGTGTATGCAACTCAAGTGCCTCTACCATTTCGTGTGATATTTTTACCACATACATTAACTTATCTAACTCATGTTCTTCACAGTCAAGAAGATCTACCAAGAGATGTACTTTGTATTGTGGCATAGTTAGTCTCCTTTAATAGTTTTTAAATGTTTGTGTGTCTTCTTCTACTTGCTCTTCAAATAAGTTCTCGCCATATTCTATGGCCTCTAAACTAAACGGTTGAGTATACCTAGATCTTATCTCTTTCTGTATGTATCTAGGCAGTCTGTAGAACCTAGCGTAATTATCTGTCATACTAGTCTCCAAAGCCCATGATGTTAGTCGCAACAATCATCATGATTAAATATATTATTTCCCATTCCATGTCAAGCTGCAATCCATGTAGGTTGTGGTGTGTTTGTCCATTGTAATATGTGTGCCTTATTTGTGCGATAGTAGTTGCGATACGCCTCTACATAATCGTCACACTTAAACTGGTCTGGCATACACTGTGGTGGTGTGGTGTGTAACCTGAAGTCCTCGTCAAAGTTATCGTGAAACATATATGCAGCTATCTTCTTCATTATAGCTGTGCTCTTATGATGCTTGCCATATCTACGTGTGTACTCTCTGCCTATCTCAAGGCCATGTGCTACAGCCCATGTCATGTTAGCATCATTCTCTCGTACCCATACAGTCATGGGATGATTTTTGTATGCAGGTTTATATATCTCTTTCAGTATAGGTTCATCCTCAAAGCACCACTCATGTAATGCAGTGCTACACATTTGAGCAGTCTCCAACACCATCTTGACTACATGCTTGTCACATAGTTGTCTGGCTGCTTTGATTGGATTTTTGTCTATAAAAAATATATTCATGTCATTATCCTATCTATAAAATATATGATCTTCGATTGTTACTATATACTCTACGTTTCTCCATTCAGGATCTACGTTAGTGGCATGGTAAAAGGTACTACCATCCACCGTGTTAATTGATAAGCCATATGAAAAGAATACGTCCTCTGCTATAGCAATCGCTTTTGACCACGCACGTTGGTCAGTTGGTTTATCAGATAGACCGTCACAGAACCAACTGAACTGACACCTGTGTTTGATCGGATAGTCCTGCTTCCAACTATACGTTGGTCCTTCACGTATCACCTCGCACACAGTGTCAGGCCACCTTGGATCATGCACCCTATTCAGCACCACCTCTGCCACTGCACGTTGTCCTATGGTGGGTTGATCACGTGCCTCAAAGTAAATGTTCTGAGCAAGACACGTGATCGTAGCACCTACCGCAAGTATGGTTTCAGCCAACATGAATACACCTCCTCAAAAATCTGTGCATCTACCGTTGTGTTGCCAATCCCCATGCATGGTAGGGTCAGGCCCATCGTACCCACCATACTCCTGCTTGGGTGCTCTACCTCTGGCACGTTGCAACTGGTCATCTATACTCTCCTCTTTGCTACGCACTGCTGGTCTTTTAAACAGAGTAAGTGTGACTACACCATCGTTGTCTTCCTTGTATGTGCCAGCCCAATTCTCAGGCTTGTTGTACCACCAAGTTAATAAGTCTTCTATGTCAGTGTCTACCATAATATTCCATGCTCCTTTGGTTGTATTTAAACTTACGTTGCTTACGCCTTTCTACTTTCCATGCACCTCTCTTTGGTTTAGTAAGTGCCACCTTTTTTGCTGGCATCTTTTGAAATGTCAACTGTGACTGCATCATTATGTTTGTTCCTCTTCCTGTTGTATGACCCCTTTCCCTTTTTGGGTTTTACAATTTGAGTGCGAGGTCTATTGTACGCCATCTCACGTGCAACTGGGTTGATTGGTTTTATACGCACAACAGACCTCCTCTCGTCCTGTTATCTAAGTATGGGCTGCACAGAATAGTCACGCTTGGTTGTGGACACTAGCCCTTGCATGTTCCAGAACACGATAGGTTGTTTGGAAAGATAGATAGAGTACTTGCCAAATTGATAAGACTTAAACTCTTTGAGTTCTTTACCAAACTCCCATCTCCATTTCTTAACTCGCTTCCTAAAGATAAAGTCTCTGTTAAGTATACGTCCACGTAGTTCTAATTGCTTTTGTACTTTGTTTGCTGTTGTCATAACAGACTCTCCTTTTGGTTAAGTTAGATATACAGTACATTATACCAGTATGTCGTGTCAAGTATAACCTAAATGGTGGGACAGTCCCACCTTAACTATACTCTTTTATCCACTCTTCGTCAGCAGATACTAACTTCACTATAAAGTTATCCTTTATCTCTCGACAATAGGTATCCCTTGGGCCTTCAAACGATCCCCCTGTAAAAGGAGATTTAACATACACAAGCCATCTGGCAAAGCCGTTGTTCTTCTCAGCAGATGGATGTTGATATGTTTTTACAACTCTAAACTCCCATCCCATACCACCTGAGTAGATAGCATATGGTTTATCTTGGGGTCTAGTCTTTCCAAATGGGGTTCTAGGCATTTGTTTTCTCCTTTTATAGTTATGCCAGTATGTCTAAGTTAGTACCACGATTAGTGTCTATCGGTGGTGCTGGTCTAGTAGGTACTAGGTTGTCTGCCTTTTTAGCAGATGGATAGTGGTGTTCTTCCACGTGTTTTTCGTGTGGTGTAGTTCTCCAAGGCACGTATATGTCCCTGCCTATGAAGTCCTGCACCAATATGTGATATACACTGTCAATACTCATTTACTTCTCCTCATAGTATTTAATAAAATATCTTAACACTTGTATGATGCTCCTGTCCTTGAATTTACGTGTGTCACCATTGCGTCCTTGCCATTGCAGAAACTTCATAGCGTCCACTATATCTGTGGGTATTGTCCTGCCTGTCTGCTCCTCCCACAGTTTAACTATGTCATAGACTTTGAGATCACGTTTATCTGTGGCTGCACTTGGCTGACTAGGTATCCTGTAATTTTTACCTGACCCATAGTCATTTCTACTGTGCCAGTCTTCCACCATCTCGTAGGCATCGTCAAGTGACATACCTGTTTTGGTTAGCTCCCTAGCCTGTTGGTCTATGATATTCTCTTGTTGCATTTCAACTCTGTAGTCTGTGCTCATATCTTTAATCCTTTCAGTATGTGGGCAATGTTGATCATCTTAGTTTCTCCCAATGTTTCGCTTTTAGCTTTAACACCTGTGAGAATATATTTTTAAACTCAGGGTGTTGACTGTTTCTCACAGACAAATTGCGTACTAACCACATTACATTATCAAGGTTATTCGTATCTCTACGGATACGTGGTACATCCATATCGTCAGGTATTTTTACCATTTAGTTCCTCCTCAATGTTTGGACAGATGCACCGTCACTCTCTTGTTGATAGTGGTCTGACTGAAACATCCTGCCTTACATACAGCACAATGTCCAGATAGTTTCTTCCATGTCTTAGGACACTTGAACGCCTCACCTCTGGCAGAATACTTAGTGTCATCTCCGTAGAACATAATGTTCCACCCCTCTGCAATTAATGCGTCCTCCTCCTCCTGTGTGTTGGATGGGTCAAGAGAAGCATTGATGGCAATGTTAGATATTGGAAACAACTCTATCATAATCAGTTCACGTAACAATGGGTTACGCCAAGCACGTGTCGGTATCCACCATGTAGTCGTAGGTGTAGCTAGTGCTATGTCTTTGACACGATATATGTCGGCAATGTCTTTGAGTGCCTCGCCACGTGTCATATGTCTAGATCTGTCTGTCTGCTTTTTCTTACGAGACAGATAGTCTTTCACTGCATTGCCTGTGACTGCTTGCCATTCTCTCTCGCACCTCTCGTCACGCTTACCCATGTTTGGGTAAAGTTTATATAACTTGATGTTGTAACAAGTGTCGTCACAGAATTGGGTTCGGTGGTCACACGAACCTTTGACACTGCCTACGTCATTGATAGGTCTGTCACTGGCAAACATACCAATGTCGTCACACCACCGAAACAAATCTTTAATGGTCACTACAAATCTCCTCGTTGAAAACAATATAAACCAATCACTACTACGACAAAGCATAGTGCGACAATCGTCAGTTCGTCAAGTGCTGTCATCGTGGGACAGTCCCACTTGTGTCAATGGCTTGTATGGCTGCCCATGTCCTGTCGATCTCCTCTAACTTTGTGCGTCTAGTGTCCTGCTCTGTCTTGGCTTGCATGGCATTGTGAAGCATAACAAAGTCATTAAAGAATTTATCAACTTGATTCATATCTCTATCGCCTTTCTCTTTAACCTTTCAATTAACTTCTCTTGTTTGAGTATCAGATTGGCAAGGATACGATTGTCACGCATCACTGCCAAGTTCTCCATTTCGAGGTACGCAATCTTCTCGTCGTCACCTCTCGTCACTATGTCCATTGTCATTTAGTCATCTCCTTTCGCTACTTCGGCTCTATCGTCAACCTTCTGTTTTAATTCATTAAAGAAAGTTTCGTAGTCATTAATCAATTGTCTTTGCTTGACAAAGGCAGACTTGTAAATTTTACACTTGTCGTTCATGCCGTCAATGTATGTATCGACAAACGCCATAAACTCCGCTGTAAGGCTGGCAAAATTTTCAACGTCATTTGCAAGGTAAGCAGTTCTACCTTTTTCCTCAAACTGTTTCTTGAGTTTCACGTAGTTGTCGTGAACTAAAACGTGTTTTGTCATTTAGTACTCGTCCTTCCTTGTTGTTGTCTGATTATGGATAGCATTGCATTTAGCTTCGTGTCAACTCGTCTAGGTTTATGAGACACTCGTCTAAACATCTCGTCAAATTGTCTATTCGTCATTAGCGACAAGTCGTCAACAACTCGTCCAACTTGTTTTGGATACCAACTCGACAACTCGTCACTAGATTTTTCTACAATTCTTTTGAATTTCATAGAGTAAAAGCCTTTCAAGTAATCGGTGGGACAGTCCCACTAAGATGATCAATTGCTAATCAATTTCTAACTATCATTATAGTAGCTTATGGCATGGGATACGGTCAAGACTGTCGAGAATGCGTTGTAAGAGCGTTTGAGGTGTTCTAAGTAGGTTAGTACTAGAAACGATTTAAGGGTGCTGTGTGGGCGTTTAAATGGGTTCTAAATCTAGGCATAAAAAAAGGGTGGCACCCGAAAGTACCACCCCAATTTAAAAAGGTTTAAAGTATTAAGCTACTTTTTTGGATTTCTTTTCGATTGTTAGAGGTTCCAATTCTAAGACGTTAATATCGGAACTATCACTATCAATTTCATAGCCTAGCAATTGAGCACAACATTCAACTAATTCTTTGTAATCATACCCTTGAGTTTGAACGTGTTCTACAACGTGATCAATTAGCCTTTCAAATGATTGGTAGCTCTTAGCAGATGGGCCATCAAGATAGGCAATATAACGACGAAGCATTTTTTCCAGACCTTCCATCGAAGTACCACCATAAAAATCAACTTTCTTATTTTCGGTGCTACCATCTTTTTTAGTGACTAGCTTGTGGTAACCATTGTTATTATTAAGTTCGATTGCATGGTGCAAATTCTTAGCAACATAAACGTATGCTTTCCTTTGTTCCTTTGTGTACCCTTTGAAAGTATCACCCCATTCAAACTTATCGTTGGTATCGATGATTTCCATCATAGCATTGAGCATTTGAAATGTTCGACCTGTGAATACTTCCTTTCTAAATTCCTTATTACCTTTCTTCAATTTTGGTAATAATTCCTGTGCAATTTCTGCAACGAACTCTAGATCTTTTGTTATATCGATTTTCATTTTTGTTTACCTCATTAGTTAAAAGCTACATTCATATGATGTAGAATAACTACTGTTATATAGAAGTGATGTAATACAGTCAAACATTTATTTGAGGTGGGACTGTCCCACCATTTGATGGGGTGGTATTTTGTGGACCATTTAAAAGAGGTGGATGGGGTATCAATTCTTGTAGTTGTCTCTTGTCAAAAGACTACCACCCAAAAACCCCACCACCGAAACAATCAAAATGCTGCAAGTGTTATGGTATCAGTTGCCTCACATATTAAATAAAAAATAAAAAACCCTATATTTTCTGCGGATTTTAGAAAGATGTCTCAAAAAAAGAGTATTTTTTTAAAAAATGGCAGTCGGGGCATGGTCCACCCCCCGTTGGTACGTATATATGCTTGTACAAACACACAGATTAGGAAAATTAAGTGTTAACCACAGTAGCAACTGACAATAATATGTTGCATATTAGACACACATTTACGATATTTTTAATTATTTTTAGTATTTTTTAATTTTTTAGTTGACAGGGGTTGATCTGATGAGTATAACTATGTACATATAATAGATCACTTAAAGTGATACACTAAAAACTCCCTTAAATAAAACTAAAAAATACTTAGATATAACACTTAAGTGTACACTTATAGTGAGGCAATTAAATGAATCCTGAATCAATCTCTATTATAGATTTATTTATCCGTGCTTGGCCTGTATTGCTGGGCATAGTAACTTTAATTATCGTGTTAGCTAAAATGCACGGTGATATTGTCGTACTAAAAGAGAAGGTAAAGAGTTTATTTGAACTGTGGAACTCTAAATAGAGTTAGATGTTAGTTAGAGAACCAGTATTACTACGTGTTTATTACTTTTTGCCAGACTATAACAACTTAGTGCAGGAATTTACGTGGGGTACTGTAGATGTAATACCAGAATATCCACGTATAAATAGATTTTTAAGATATTGGCACAGTAATATTGATGCTGTAATTGCAAGCATAGACCTAGACCCATATAAGGAGCACATAGATGGACTACAAGAGTATACTATCACGTATAGGCAATAGAATACAGACGATAATGCTAGACAGAGATGCCATGAGGTTAATCGTAGCTGTACTTGTGATAGCTGGTTTTGTAGCACTTGCATTTTCGTTTGGAAAGATTGGCATGTGAAACTATACACGGAAGATGTTTTAGTAGAATTTTACGAGGCACTAAAGAATAAAACCTTAAAGTATTTACACATACCCCACAGTGATGTGTTTTATGTGCGTACAGCAATAGAAAAAGCTACAGGTGTAAGATATACCTTAGAGCATGTAGAGAAAAGCATGTTACTTGAAGGATGGAAAGATGGCTAGACCGGGCAGAAAACGTAGACCTGTAAAGTTTACAAAGAAAGATAAGAGTCCTACTGGAGGTTTAACGGCAGCAGGTAGGGCAAAGGCTAAACGTGCAGGGCATAATTTAAAAGCACCTGTAACTGGCAAAGTTAAAAAAGGATCAAAAGCTGCTAATAGACGTAAGTCTTTCTGTGCTAGAATGGGTGGCATGAAAAAGAAACTTACAAGTGCAAAGACTAGGAACGATCCAAACTCAAGGATCAATAAAGCTCTAAGGAAGTGGAAATGCTAAAATGGGACTAAAAGTAATAATAACACCGGGTAAGAAAGATATTATAGATAATAAAATATCTAGATTAGAAGACAGAATTGCTGAAGCAAAAAAAGCAGGTAAAAGCACTGCAGCAATGGAAAAAGAGTTAAAAGCACTAGATGCTAAAAAGCAATCTATGATGGACACAATAGCAGAAGATCAGGGTGCAGAAGCTAAAGAAATGTATGAAGACATAAAGAAAGCAAAAAAGGCTCCTATGCCAAAGCCTAGACCAAAGGGAAAAGCTATGGGTGGTGCTGTTAAGAAACCTGCAATGGCCTATGGTGGTATGGCAAATATGAAAAAACATATGTACACTGCTGGTGGACAAGTAACAGATAAGATGAAAGGTTTAAAAGCGTTAGCAAAGAAAAGACCTGATGTAGTTAGAAAAATGGGATACAATGTCTAAACCTGATCCTAAAAAGGGTACAGGTAAAAAACCAAAGGGTAGTGGACGTAGACTGTACACAGATGAAAACCCAAAGGACACTGTAAAAATAAAGTTTGCTACACCTGCTGATGCTAGGAGCACAGTAGCTAAAGTAAAGAAAGTAAAAAAACCATTTGCACGTAAGATACAAATCTTGACAGTTATGGAACAACGTGCTAAAGTGATGGGAAAGAATGAGGTTGTTGCTATAGCGAAAAAGGCGAAGGAGCAACTTAGATCGGCAAACAAAAAAAGGAGAACATAACCATGCCTATGCACAAAAAGAAGACAAAGAAAATGGCTAAAGGAGGAGCCACCAAAATGAGATACGGTGGTATGAAAACTAAAAAAATGTCCAGAGGTGGAGCTACCAGACGTAGGTAATGCCCAATCTAATTAGTAACGTACCCCACTTTAATTGTTGGGTTAGAAGAGAGTTTACTAGTAACCATCAAAATTATCACGGTGACTTTCTTCATGCGATTGCATTCGCAGTAAATACAATACCAGATAGATCACTTAGTTTTCATATTGTATTTACAGGATGTGAAATAGATAGGGAAGATGGACCTACAGAAAACGTGCATGGTGGAGCAATGTGGGCTAGGATGCCAATACAAGCATTGGTAGCTGACATACCTCTAGAAGATTGGCCTGAACCTATGGAAGACCACTTATGTCAACCTTGGGATTGTGAGTCACGTGACCATAGTACAGTCGTATTAGACAGAGTAAGTTCATCGCCTTGGTTATGTAAAATAGGAGGTGATTTCTACACAGGTAAATATTTATTTACCGTGGACTATACAGGTAATGATATTGCAGATGATCCTGCACAGCATAAGCAATCACACGTAATATACTTAACAGATGCTGGTAGCTGGACAGGCAACTTTGTAGCATTACCTAATAATAGGGTCAGGGCTACTAGTCCTGCTTTATGGCGTACTGGCGAGGGTGCACCAGACTTTACACCCTCACAGTGGTCACATTCAGCAGAAGGACATGAGTCTTACTTAGACCCATCTGTAACTTTTAACAATCTGTATTCAAATGGCAAAACAAAACACAAAAGCAAAAAGAGTAGTAAAAAAAGTAGCAGGTAAGTTAGCTAAAGCTAGTGCTGCACATAAGAAGCAGTCTAAGCAACTTAGTGCGCTTAAATTAAAATCAGGTGGAAGCACTGTAAATAAATCAGGTAACTACACTCAGCCGGGTATGCGTAAAAGATTATTTAATAGTATTAAGGCTAGTGGAAAAGGCGGTGCTCCGGGGCAGTGGTCAGCGAGAAAAGCTCAAATGCTTGCAAAGCGTTACAAAGAAAAAGGTGGAGGTTACAAAAGTTGATATGGCTAAATCTGTTTTGGATTCAAGATGTGGATGTGGACAGGAGAGTATTTGGATGATGGAAGACAATACATGTAAATGTGACAGTTGTTTGGAATGCGATTGCGATCCTAGTGTTTGCAGATGTGACTGTCACTGTAAAGAAGAGTCTAATGGCGAAGACTAAACGACAGGAAAGCCTATCAGCTTGGGGTAGACAGAAGTGGCGAACAAAATCGGGTAAGCCATCTACACAGGGACCAAAAGCAACAGGAGAAAGATACTTACCTACCGCTGCAATAAAATCTCTGACACCAAGTGAATATGCAGCTACTACTAGAGCTAAACGTGCAAGTAAAAAACAACACGCTAAACAACCTAAGAGTATAGCAAAGAAGACTGCACGTTTTAGGAGAGTGTAATGTTTGGTTTAGGATCTTTGATAGGACCAGTAGCTAACCTAGCTAGTACATGGTTAGATGGTCACGTAGCTGAAAAGAAAGCTAAGACAGAGGCTAAGATTGTCACTATTAAATCTGAAGCTAAGATAAAAGAGAGACAGGCTACAGGTGAGATAGATTGGGATATAGCACAGGCTAAAGCAAGTGAGGGTAGTTGGAAAGATGAGTGGCTTACAATTTTATTTTCGATACCTTTGGTACTGGCGTTTGTTCCCGGTTGTGAAGACATAGTACAAATAGGTTTTGCACAATTGCAGTTAATGCCTGATTGGTATAAGTACGCCCTTTCAGTAATCGTAGCTGCATCGTTTGGGGTACGTAGTGCCACTAAACTATTTAAAAAATAGGAGATATAACATGGCAGATGAAAACGCAATAGTAGACAAAGTTGCATATCAATCTAACAGACGTTACATGGCATGGACTGCACTAGGTACAATGCTGATAGCTACGACTGCTGTACTAATATGGCCTACTAGATTTGCAGAGGCTGACAGTATTCTTATGATGATGTACGGTTCATTGTCTGCACTTGTTGGTGCATACTTTGGTTTTGCAATGCCAAAGAAGAAATAGATGAAGTATGATTCACACAAACTTGTAGAGATGTTGATAGCTGATGAAGGTATGGAACTACAAGTCTATACTGATTCACTTGACATAGATACAATCGGAGTGGGCAGAAACTTAGAGGATAGAGGTTTAACAGATGAAGAGCTTCAACATTTAGGTTACACATCTTTGCAAGACGTATACATGAATGGTCTTACATTGTATGGAGCTAGGTATCTTCTAAGAAATGATATAGCTATAGTTGAAAAAGAATTATGCAGAGCACATCCATGTGTAGAAGAACTAGATGAAGCTAGACAGATGGTGTGTATAAATATGGCATTTAACTTAGGTATGCCACGTTTAAATAGATTTAAAAAGATGTGGGCAGCAATACATAAAGGTGATTATGGCACTGCTGCTGTAGAAATGTTAGATTCTAAGTGGGCATCACAAGTAAAAGGTAGAGCACTAAGATTAAGTAACATTATGAAAACAGGGACGCTAAATGGCTAGACAATATACAGAGAACCAGTTAAAGTTTCTAGAGGTGCTATTTGATGAAGCAAATGGTGATGTAGCAACTGCAAAGAAACTAGCTGGATATGCAGAAGGATCTTCTACAACTAATATAGTTAAAAGTTTAAAAGAAGAGATACTGGAAGCTACACAACAGTACATGGCACGTAATGCACCTAGAGCTGCTGTAGCTATGGCAGGTGCACTACTAGATCCAACAGAGCTAGGCATACGTGATAAGATGTCAGCAGCTAAAGAGTTACTAGATCGTACAGGTTTGGTGAAGACAGAGAAGATGCAAGTAGAAGCAACAGGTGGTGTAATGCTAATGCCACCTAAAGCAAAAGCAGAAGAGGACGATTAGATGGGATCATTTGTAACTAAACAAGTGCTTAAAGGATTAATTGGAGTTGCTAAAAAGCAATTAAAAAAAACAGTTCGTAATAAACCGTTGAATAGCACACAAAAAAGAAATTCAGAAAATGCTATGGAAACATTTGATGATTTAATGGCAGATCAAAATTTAAATATTAAAGGTGCTACAAAACCAAGTGCTCTTATAGGTAATCAAAGAATGAATAGAGCAATAAACAGAATAGCTGAAGGTAAAACACAAACACAGACAGATGCTGTTAATGCATTATTACAAGGTGCTGGTGTTAGTTTTGCAGTGGGTGCAGATGCAGTAGCTAGAAAAAAGACTACTACAAAATCTAAAACTAAAAAGAAACCACCATTACCTAGATCAAAGCCTAAAAGAAAAACACCACCGCTGCCTAAAAAGAAACCACCACTACGTACTAGAGTGGGCATGGCTAAAAAATAATGAACAGAAGTTTAGGCAAATGGAAACTACCGCAACCAACAGATATAAAGGAAGAAAATGAGTGGCTACCTGTACCACGTATTGCTAGAACAATACCCTTCGGATACGAAGTCGATCCAGAAGACGAAGATCTGCTCTTGCCAATCAAAGAAGAGTTGGATCATCTGGAGAAAGCTAAAATGTATCTTAGACAGTACTCGTTGCGTGAAGTTGCAGCATGGTTAAGTAAGAATACAGGAAGGTATATATCACACCTTGGATTACAGAAAAGAATAAAGCATGAGCGACAGCGTAAGGACAAAGCTAGAAGCCTCCGCAAGTGGGCAGAGTATGCGGAAAAGGCGATCAAAAAGGCAGAAGAAATTGAAACCAGCAGAGTCGGTGCAAAAAGAATTGGCCCCTCAGAGGCTGGAGTATGACACTACAGAATTAGAGCGAGAGCTTAATGTAGTATTTAAACCAAACGAAGGACCACAGACAGAGTTCTTAGCTGCACCAGAACGAGAGGTATTGTACGGTGGCAGTGCTGGAGGTGGTAAGAGCTACGCAATGTTAGCTGATCCTACTAGATACTTTGACCATCCATCTTTTAGTGGATTGTTACTGCGACATACAACAGAGGAGTTAAGAGAACTTATATCTAAGTCGCAGGAGTTATACCCAAAAGTATGTCCCGGTATAAAATGGTCAGAGAGAAAAATGCAGTGGACCGCACCATCTGGAGCAAAACTTTGGATGTCATATCTAGATAGAGATGATGACGTAATGCGCTATCAGGGTCTAGCATTTAGCTGGATAGGTTTTGATGAGCTAACGCAATGGTCTACACCTTTCGCATGGAACTATATGCGATCTCGTCTACGTTCCACTGCACCAGAACTAGGTGTATACATGAGGGCTACAACAAACCCCGGAGGACCGGGACATCAGTGGGTCAAGAAAATGTTTATTGATCCTGCTCCATACAATAAGAGTTTTCCAGCTACGGACATAGAAACAGGTGAAACACTAAAGTATCCAACAGGACATGCAAAAGCAGGTAAAGCATTATTTAGAAGAAAGTTTATACCAGCTAGGTTAGCAGATAACCCATACCTAGCTGAGACAGGTGACTACGAGGCAATGCTATTATCGTTGCCTGAACATCAAAGAAAACAATTGCTAGAGGGCGATTGGGATATAAAAGAAGGTGCAGCGTTTACTGAGTTTAACAGACATATACATGTAGTTGAGCCTTTTGATATACCGCATAACTGGGTTAAGTTTAGGGCATGTGACTATGGCTATGGTTCTTATAGTGGTGTACTTTGGTTTGCTGTTGCACCGAATGAGCAGATAATAATATACAGAGAGTTGTACGTATCAAAAGTTCTAGCTGCTGATTTAGCAGAGATGATATTAGAACTAGAAGAAGGTGACGGTAATATAAAGTATGGTGTGCTGGATAGTTCTCTCTGGCACAAACGTGGTGACACAGGACCATCACTTGCAGAGCAGATGATACAAAGAGGATGCAGGTGGAGGCCATCAGACAGAAGTAAAGGCAGTAGGGTATCAGGTAAGAACGAGATACACAGAAGATTACAGGTAGATGAGTTTACAGAAGAACCTAGATTAGTATTCTTTTCAGGATGTACAAATCTAATATCACAACTACCTGCATTACCAATAGACAAACGCAATCCTGAAGATATAGATACACACGCAGAAGACCACTTGTATGATGCATTACGGTATGGTATAATGTCAAGACCAAGGTTTAACTTGTTTGATTATGATCCAAGTAGAAAACCACCTAGCCAGATGCAAGTAGCAGATGCAGTCTTCGGATATTAAGGAAAATGTAATGACAGATGATTTTATTATGGAAGAAGATGCTATTCATCTTGAAGATGCAGAAGAGTCTATGGATGAAGGTATATCTAATTTAATACCATACATTAATGAAAGATATAAAAGAGCAGAAGACTATAGGTATCAAGATGAAGAGCGTTGGATAAAAGCATATCGTAATTACAGAGGACTGTACGGTTCTGATGTGCAGTTTACAGAATCAGAAAGATCTAGAGTATTTATAAAGATAACAAAGACAAAAACTCTAGCTGCATACGGACAGATAGTTGATGTACTATTTGCTAATCAAAAGTTTCCACTAAGCATAGACCCGACACAACTACCTGACGGTGTAGCAGGTGATGTGCACTTTGACCCTAAAGAAACAGAAGAGGTAACTAATATACTAAACAGTCCGTATGGATTTGCTGGAGATGGTAATGAGTTAGAACCCGGAGCTACACAACAGTCTTTGATGGACAGACTAGGTGAGTATCAAAATAAGTTAGGAGGCTTAGAAGGTGTTAGAGAAGGTGTGGGTCAGACAGGCTCTGCAATTACAGTTAGCCCTGCAATGGTTGCAGCAAAACGAATGCAGAAAAAGATACACGATCAGTTAGAAGAATCAGGTGCAAGTAAACATTTAAGAAGCACAGCATTTGAGATGTCCCTGTTTGGTACAGGTGTAATGAAAGGTCCATTTGCTGTTGACAAAGAATATCCTAACTGGAATGAAGACGGTGAATACGATCCTATGTTTAAGACAGTACCACAGGTATCACATGTATCTGTGTGGAACTTTTATCCAGATCCAGACGCTAACAACATGGATGAAGCACAGTATGTGATAGAGAGACATAAGATGTCACGATCACAACTACGTGCTCTTAAGAAGCGTCCATACTTTAGAGACAGCGTGATTGAAGAAGTGATAGCAGAAGGTGAAAACTACACTAAACTGTATTGGGAAGACGATCTATCAGATTATGCACCAGAGCATGACATAGATCGTTTTGAGGTTATGGAGTATTGGGGTACTGTAGATACAGATCTACTAGAAGAACAAGAGATTGACATACCACAAGATCTAAAAGACCTAGATGAGTTACAGGCAAACATATGGGTATGTAACGGTAGACTATTACGTGTAGTGCTTAATCCGTTTAAACCAGCACGTATACCATACGTTGCAGCACCCTATGAACTTAATCCATACAGCTTCTTTGGTGTTGGTATTGCAGAGAACATGGACGATACACAGACACTAATGAATGGCTTTATGCGTATGGCAGTTGATAATGCTGTGCTATCAGGTAACTTACTTATAGAGGTAGATGAAACAAACTTAGTACCCGGACAGGATCTTACGGTTTATCCGGGTAAAGTGTTTAGAAGACAGGGTGGTGCACCGGGACAGGCATTGTTTGGTACAAAGTATCCAAATGTTTCTAGTGAGAACATGATGATGTTTGATAAAGCTAGACAGCTTTCAGATGAGAGCACAGGCTTTCCATCTTTTGCACATGGACAGACAGGTGTAGCAGGTGTGGGTAGAACTGCATCAGGCATATCTATGTTGATGGGTGCAGCAGCAGGTGGCATCAAGACAGTAATTAAAAACGTAGATGACTATCTACTAAAACCGTTGGGAGAAGGACTATTTCAGTTTAATATGCAGTTTGACTTTGATCCATCAATTAAAGGAGATCTTGAAGTAGTAGCACGTGGGACAGAAAGTTTGATGGCTAATGAAGTGCGTAGTCAAAGATTGATGCAATTTTTAAGTGTTACATCTAATCCAGCACTTGCACCGTTTGCTAAGTTTAATTATATCATTCGTGAGATTGCAAAGTCTCTTGATCTTGATCCAGACAAAGTTACAAACAACATGGATGAAGCATCTATACAGGCTGAGATAATGAAAACTTTTGGACCAGAACAGCCACCACAACAAACTGGAACACCTCCACCTCCCGGCACTAACCCAATGGATACAGCAGGAACAGGAGGAGGAACGATTGGAACAGGACAAGCACCGACACCCGGAGAGCAAGGCTTCAGTGGACCACAACAAGGAGCTGCTCCAGAAGCTCAAGCCACTGGTCAGCAACAACCACCAATGGCAACACTTCAGTAATTATCTAGATATGTTGCTAGAACGAGAGATGAAAGTTTTAGAACAGTCAAATGATATGGTAGCAATACACAGAGCGCAGGGCGCTCTTACAGCCTACAGTAGAATTAAACGGTTAAGGGATCATGTAAATGCAACGGAACAGACTAAACCCTCTAGATGAAGCTGTTAGTGATCCTGTATTAGACCACCACTATAACAACATAAAAGAAGGTAAAACAATAAAAGGTGAAGATGGTTATCTTAGCACTGTTGTTACAATACAAGTTGAAGACAAAAATTTAAATGATGGGAAACCTACATTAATACCCACAGTATATGACGGTAAAATAGTATCTGAAAAAGAAGCTGTTAAAAGAGCTATAGACAGTGGTAAGAAGTGGACTTCCGCAGATACACATGCAGAATTAAGAGAGTATGATATTATGTTACACAAAAGAATGAGTGGTGATTTAGCTTTTAGTAAGGGTGGTACAGTGCCAATGCAACAGATGGAAATGTTTGATTTAGGTGGACTAAAAGATGAGGGTGGTACAAAAGATCCTGTGTCAGGAAATGATGTACCCTCTGGTTCTCTTAAAGAAGAAGTTAGAGATGACATAGATGCAAAGCTAAGTCCGGGAGAGTTTGTGTTTCCTGCTGACGTTACACGTTTTCTAGGGTTAAGATTTTTAATGAAGTTACGTGATGAGGCAAAAGCTGGATTACAACGTATGGAAGACATGGGTCAGATGGGTAACTCTGACGAAGCTGTGCTAGATGAAGACGTACCTTTTGAGCCATCTGATTTGATTATCGTTGGTGGTACTATGACTGACGAGAAAGATGATGACAAAAAGATGAACGTGGGTGGTGTTGTAGAATCTACAAACGAAGCACTATTTCAGAAGCGTTACTTTGATCCAGACAATCCATCAGACACACGTTTAATAGCTGTATTTAATGATGTACCTGTAACACCCATACCTCAAGGTTTTATAGAGGACACCCCTGAAAACAGACAAAATGCAGAGCAAAGAAAGACAGAAGAATCTACATCAGCTATGTTACAGAAGATGGCTAAAGGTGGTATGCCAGTTAAATTACAAACTGGTGGTGATCTAAGTGACTTTGCTAATGTTCCTGCTTCAGGTAGGTTTGAGCAACTTGTAGGACAACCTCAGTTTAACTATGAGGTAAAAGAATTTAAAAATGCACAGGGTAATCAATTATTTATACCTTTCTTTAGGGGTGTGCCATCGTATCAACCACCACCGGGATATACTGAAGTAACACCAGAGCAACAACAAGAAGCAGGAGCACAACCTGAAAAACCAGAAGAAACAAGTACATTAAAACAAGATAGGTCTAGCATGGACCCTGACATAGAGTCTACTGGTGGTTATCCTTCAGGTAATGTGGCACAACAAGGCACTATAGCAGGAGCAGTTGCAAATCCAGATGCATTTTCAATGACTATAGGCCAAATGGCTGACTATGGAAAATCAATATCAGGTCAAAAGACAGGTATACAAAGTGTGCTTGGACCTATGATGGGTCAATTAGAGCTTGGCTATGCATCTGTAATAGACAATATGATAAGTAACCCTACCCCAACTTTAGCAGCAGGTGTGATAGGAAAACTTGGTAAGACAGCGTTGGGTGTAAAAGGTTTTAAAGGCACTAGAGACTATGCAACATATGGTCAGAAGTTATCTAAAGCTCTAGCTGATTTATCTGTACAAGAATTATCAGCAATTGCACAAGATTACGATTTAGCTTTGGCTCCAGATGTTGCAAAAGCTAGAACTGCTTTGGCACAAACATATAATGATGTAGTTGCTATAGCTGCTACTAAACCAGTTTATGGTGTCACTAATGCACAGACATTACAACATGCAGAAGCAATATCAAGAGGTGAAGCACCTCCGGGATCATCTCCAAATGCTGTTGGTGGTTATAGCACACCAGATTTTAGCGTTAACTCAGATGGTGATGTTATGTCAGCAGAGGCAACTGAAACACTAGGTCAAGTAGAGGCTTTAGGTATTAGTATGACTGAAGACCAAAGACAAAACTTAGGTTATGGAATTGTAGATCCAGACTTAGCAGCAGATATAGAAGAAGCTAAATCATTTGCAAACGAAATTGAAACCATTACAGGTGTTGACGATGATACCGCACCTACTCCTTCACCTGTTGGAGAAACCATAGGAGATCCCACCGCTGGTGACGACACAGGTGCTGGACCTGTTGGTGGAGATACAGGCACTGGCGGTGTAGATGCTCCCGGTTCAGGTATAGGAGGTGGTACACAAGGTACATCAGAAGGACAGGAAACTGAAGAATAAGAAAAACAAAAGAAGAAGCGTAGTAGTCTAGCTTCAGGATAATAGACTACATGTGTTGGCTACCTATGCCCCTAATAAGGCTACCATAGCCCCAACGAAAGGAAATATAAAATGTCAGACGTAACACAAGTAGAAGTAGAACCTAAGAAAACAGCGTTTATATCTAGGCCATACTCAAGAGAAGAAAAGTTAAAACAGGAAGAGGAAGAACTGCAAGAGTTAATGGAAGAACAAAAGCAAGATGCCTCATCAGAAGAAGTAGAAGAAGAAGAACCTAAGAATGCAGAAGAAAGAACTTTTAAGAAGAGATATTCTGATCTACGTAGGCATCAGCAGAAACAAACAGACGAATTAAAAGCAGAGATAAATAATCTTAAAGCACAACTAGAGCAGTCAACCAAGAAGCAAATACAACTTCCTAAGTCTGACGAAGATATAGAAACATGGGCTAAAGAGTATCCTGATGTTGCAGGTATAGTAGAAACAATTGCTATTAAGAAAGCTGCTGAACAACAGGCTAGTCTAGAAGAGAAAGTAAAAGCCCTAGATGATATGCAACAGAGTGTAAGTAAGCAACGTGCAGAAACTGAGTTGCTACAAATGCACCCTGACTTTGAAGAGATAAGAAACGATGATGACTTTCATACATGGGCAGAGGAACAACCACAATGGGTACAGAACGCTCTGTATGAGAATGACAATGATGCACGTTCTGCTGCTAGAGCTATTGACTTATATAAAGCAGACAGAAACATAACTGCAAAAAAATCATCATCTAAGGATGCAGCAAAGTCTGTATCCACTAAAGGTAAAAGAAGTAAACCTGCCAGTGACGATAGTGGCAACTCATATAAAGAATCTGATGTACAACGTATGTCTGCAAGAGAATATGAGAAGCATTCAGATGACATAATGGAAGCTATACGTAACGGTAAGTTTATTTATGACGTATCTGGTTCAGCACGATAAAAGGTGTTGACAAACAGATAATTGTGCATATAACTATGCATAATTAGTAGTAATGTGGCCCTTTTCAAAAGACTACCCACAGACACTACACCAAACTTCTAAGATACCCGAATAAGAAGAGCCTATATGTAGTTGGCCTTACATATACTACCTCTTTAGTAATCGGCCCTTAAAGTAGATAACATAGCGTATATGTTTTGATACGCATTGGGATGTCGTATAAGGAGAAAATAAAATGGCATTTTCAACCGCTACAGGCTACGGCAACCTGCCTAATGGTAATTTTTCACCAATTATCTACTCTAAGCAGGTACAAGTAGCTTTTCGTAAGGCTTCAATTGTTGAAGCTATTACTAATAGCGATTACTTTGGTGAAATCGCCAACATGGGCGATAGCGTTAAAGTGATCAAAGAACCAGAGATCACGGTCAAAGAGTATGCACGTGGTACTACAATCACTCCACAAGATCTGGATGACGAAGAGTTCTCACTGACCATTGACAAAGCAAACTACTTTGCATTTAAAGTCGATGACATTGAAGAAGCTCATTCGCACATTAACTTCCAGCAACTTGCAAGTGATCGTGCAGCTTACAGACTATCTGATCAGTATGACCAAGACGTACTTGGTTATCTATCTGGTTTCAAACAGTCAGCAATACACAGTGCTCCTGACACTGCTAACACTACAGTTAACGGTGCAAAAGCAGTATCAACTGCTGGTTCTGATGAACTACTATCTTCCATGAAAATCATGGCTGATTCTTTTGGTGGTTCTTCTAGTAACGCAATTGGTATTCAAGCACGTGCAGGTGGTGCAACTTCTGCTACTCCCGGTTCTGGTAATGCAAACCCACTACAAATAGTGGCACGTATGGCTAGACTCTTGGATCAGCAAAATGTTGACACTAATAACCGTTGGCTTGTTGTTGACCCAGTTTTTATTGAAGTTTTAAAAGATGAAGATTCTCGTCTTCTAAATAGCGACTTCGGTGGAACTGGATTACAAAATGGTTTAGTCTTGAACAATCTTCATGGCTTCAAGGTGTACATGTCCAACAACCTACCTTCTGTAGGAACAGGACCATCAACCACTGGTGGCACAAACGCCAGTAACTTTGGTGTGCTTGTAGCTGGTCATTCATCTTCGGTAGCAACTGCTGAACAGATTAACAAGACCGAAACCTATCGTGATCCTGATAGCTTCGCTGACATTGTTCGGGGAATGCATTTGTATGGGCGTAAGATACTTCGACCAGAAGCTATCTCAACTGCTCGTTATTGCTTAGTATAAGGGAGACTGAATAATGGCTACAGTTACAACATTATCTTCGTCAGCTAGAGGCAATAGCCCTAGAGGAAGAACCCCTTATCTTGTGCAAAATAGTATCGACTTCGGTGCTGCTGCTACCGCTAAAGGTACAGCATTAGCTGCTGCTGATATTATTGAAGCAATCACAGTTCCTGCTAACACCATGATTCTAGATGCTGGTTTTGAAGTAACAACAGTTCATGCTGGTACTTCTACTGACTGTGCATTAGACCTAGGTGTAACAGGCACTGACGTTGACGCATACGTTGATGGCTTTGACTTCGACGCTGCATCAGCAGGTGATTACAGTGTGGGTGCAGGTAATGGCCCTATCACTATTGGTGCAACTGCTGATACGCTTGACGTATTGATTCAGGCACAAACTGGAACTACAACGGCTGGTGTTATCCGTGTCTTTGCATTATTGCTAGACGTTGATGACATAGGCACAGTAGGTGCAGATGAAGTGGATCGTGATACACTCGCGTAACACATGTGAAAGGGGTGGGATAAACCTGCCCCTTTCTACTTAGGGATATACTATGGCTACAACATTTTTAACATTAGTAAATGATATAAATAAAAGGCTGAACGAGGTGGAGCTTACTAGCTCTAACTTTGCTTCAGCTACAGGTTTTTATGCACACGCAAAAGATGCAGTTAACTCAGGTATACGTTATATTAATGAGAGTGAATACGAGTGGCCTTTTAATCATTCAGAAAAAGAACAAACATTAGTTGCTGGTACTACACGTTATGCATTTCCAACAGATGCAAAGTTAATTGACTTTGAATCATTTAGGATTAAAGAAAATGCTACATTAGGAAATGACACTAGAAAACTAGCAATAATAACTTATGATGAGTATTTAGAAAAATATGTAGATCAGGAATATGCAACAAGTCAACAACGTGCATTACCACGTTTTGTTTTTCATGGACCTGATTTAAAGTATGGTTTAGTAGAACCACCTGATCAGGCATACACATTAGTTTTTGATTATTACGTATTTCAAAGTGATCTATCTGCACACGATGACACAATGGTAATACCAGATAGATTTAAACATGTTGTTGTAGACTCTGCAATGTTTTATGCATTAATGTTTAGAGGCAATACACAGGATGCTGTTATATTAAAAGAAAGAGCAGATGAAGGTATTAAGGCAATGCGTTCTATGCTTATAAATAGATACCATTATATGAGATCTTATATGATACCTGCAAGTACAGGTGGACGTAGATTAGGATCTGCAAGAACAACCGCAGGATCTAGCTTGGATGCACTATAATGCCTGACGCTTGGGAGACTTTTAGAATAGAATTTAAAGGTGGGCTTATAACTAATCTTAGCCCACTGCAACAGGCTATTAATGCTCCCGGTTCTGCACGTATACTACGTAATTATGAACCATCTATTGATGGAGGTTATAAACGTGTACAGGGATATGAAAAGTTTGACAGTGCTATCATAGCTCCATATGGTAATCCAGTTGTAAATGGTGCATCTCAATCAGGTACATCATTAGCATTAAGAGCCATACACACTACACCTGCTGTTGGTGACACACTTACAATAGATGGTGTATCTGGTACATATACAGTAGCTTCAGGTGGTGTTAGTTACAATGCTGCTAGAGATGAAGTTACATTAACACTTACTAGCTCTCTAGCTTCAAGCCCTGCTAATGGTGCAGTGGTTACGTTTGTTACAGTTACTACAGCTAACTATGCAAATGGCATGACATACTTTAATGCTAAAGCTGTTGTTGCTATGAATGCTGACTTAGTAGAAACATCAGGTAGTGGTTACACTAAAATAAATAAACCTAACTATGGCACACCATTAGTTGACGGTGCTAGTCAAACAGGCACAACATTAGTAGCAGATGCATTTGATACGTTTCCACAAGCAGGTGATGTATTTACAATTGCAGGTATAGATAAAGTATACAGAGTTGAAACTACTGTTTCGTCTTATTCTCACTCAGGAACTAAAGAAGTAAATATAACTATTGACCCTGCACTAGCAAGTAGTCCAGCAGATAATGCAGCTATAACTTTTATATCTAGTGATAGAGAAGGTGCAGTTAATACACGCTTTGATGAAGTAGACTTTACAGGGACTACAACACTTGTAATAGTAGACGGTGCAAACGCACCTGCATTATACAACGGCACTACATTTACTGTATTAGATAGTGCACCATCAGATGTGATAGGTGCAAAGGTCGTTGCCACACACAAAAACCATATATTCTATGGTAAAGGTAGAGTGTTAAGTTTTGGTGCACCGCTTACTACGACAGACTTTGAAAGTGGTAATGGTGCTGGTAGTATTGGATTAGATGCTGATATTATTGCGATAAAAAGTTTTAGAGATCAGCTTATAGTTTTTACTACCTCATCTATATTTAGATTAAACGGTGATGCACTAGCAACATTTAACTTACAACCTATAACACGTGACATAGGATGTACACAGACTGACAGTGTACAGGAGATAGGTGGTGATGTTGTTTTTATGGCTCCTGACGGTCTAAGACTTCTTAGTGCTACTGAACGTATCGGTGACTTTGGTTTAGCACCTATAACTAAAAAGATACAGGGTACATTTAATGAGTTTGTAAAACTACACACAGACTTTTTTAGTTTGGTTATACGTAATAAATCACAGTATAGGTTGTTTGGTTGGAATGTAAACTTTACTAGACCTAACGCACAAGGAATATTATTTACACAGTTTGCATCACCGGGTGAGGAATCTGTGATTGACTTTGCTGAGACTAGAGGCATACAGGTAACAGCATGTGCTAGTGTTTACTCAGGCACTACAGAGTTTGTTATTTTTTCTGGTAAGGAAGGTTTCTTACATAGAATGGAGAATGACACATCTAGCTTTGATGGTAATAATATAGCTACTACATTTGCTACACCGTTCTATCCAATTAATGATCCAAGACTTAGAAAGACAATATATAAAGCACAGTTTTATTTAGACCCTGAAGGTAGAGTTAACTTTGATCTAAACTTAAAGTTTGACTTTGATGAAAGTGGATCTGTAATCATGCCAGCAGTTACATTTACAAATGCTGGTAGTGGATCTGCACAGTTCTTTGGTACAGGTGTATTTGGCACAGCTACTTTTGGAGCTAAACTACAAAAAGTATTTTCTGCACAAACAATAGGATCAGGAAATACAGTGTCTGCACAGTTTGAAGCAGACAATAACACAGATGTTCCATATGCGCTTGACGCATTGACACTGGAATATGCTACACACGCAAGAAGGTAACATAACATGGGAACAGGATATACACGTAACGATACTGCTAATAACATAGCTGATGGTAACATTATCAATGCATCTGACTTTGATGGAGAGTTTGATGCCATTGTAACTGCTTTTAGTACATCAGGGCATACGCATGATGGCACATCAGCAGAAGGTGGTGCTATAACTAAACTAGGACCAGCACAACAGCTTACTATAGCAGCAACTAATATTACACCATCTACAGATGATGCATTTGATATAGGCTCTAGTGGATCGGAGTTTAAAGATCTGTATTTAGACGGTGTGGCATACTTAGATGCTATTAGTTTAAACGGTACAACTATCACAACTACAGGTGCTGAACTTAATATCATGGATGGTGACACCTCTGCTTCCACAGGTGTAACAATTGCTACATCAGATAAGTTTATTATTAATGATGGTGGCACAATGAAGCAGATTACTTTTGCTGACTTAGAAACATGGGCAGAAAGTAATCTAGATACTACATCAAATATTACAACAGTGGGTGCATTAGATGCTGGATCTATAACTTCTAACTTTGGTAACATTGATAATGGTGCATCTAATATAACATCAGGTGGTTTAGTTAAGATAGACGTAGATGCTGATGCAGATGATCTTACAGGTGACAGTGCTACAGGTAGACTTACAATAGGTGCAGGTGAAGATCTTAACTTATATCATGGTGGCACAAACTCATACATAGTGAATGATACAGGTGATCTAATAATAGATACAGCAGGTGATGTTGTTCTTGATGCAAATGGTGCAGATGTATTACTAAAAGATGATGGCACACAGTATGGTGCATTGACTAACAGTTCTGGTAACTTAATTATTAAATCAGGTACAACAACAGCGTTGACATTTTCTGGTGCAGATGTTACAATTGCAGGTGACTTAACCATATCAGGTGATGACCTGACTATGGGTACTAACACAGATAGTATGTTACTAATAGCAGATGGCACAAACTTTAACCCAACTGCTGTAGGTGATCTAAGTGAAATATCTACTGTAGCTGGTGATGATGTATTTTTAGCCATAGATACTTCTGGTGGTGGACTAAAAAAGATTACTAGAAGTACAATAGTAGCTGGTTTAGCTGTATCAGGTGCAGGTTTATCTAACGTAGTAGAAGATACCACTCCTCAGTTGGGTGGCAACTTAGATACAAATAGCCACAACATACTAATTGATGATGCACACTTTATTGGTGATGAAAACGGTAATGAACAGATTATATTTCAGACAACCTCTTCAGCAGTCAATCAGTTTGATATTACCAATGCTGCTACAGGTAACTCACCTGAAATATCTGCTACAGGTGATGACACAAACATCAGTCTTAAAATAACACCTAAAGGTACAGGTCAAGTTATAATAGATGGTAATGTAGGTGTAGAGTCTGGAGTAATAGATTTAAAAAATGGTGGTTCTGTATCTACCGTTAGATTCTATTGTGAAAGTTCAAATGCCCACTATGCAGAAATCACTGCTCCTGCTCATAGTGCATTTGGAGGAAATGTCACACTTGTGCTACCAACAACAAGTTCTAACTTAGTTGGTGACACAGCAACACAAACACTGACTAATAAGACACTTACAAGTCCAGTGCTAAACACAGGTGTTAGTGGTACTGCTGTAGCTGATGAAGATGATATGTCATCTAACTCTGCAACTAAACTAGCTACACAGCAATCTATTAAAGCATACGTAGATTCACAATCAGCTAACATGCAGTTTGTTTTAGAGGATGGTGATGGCACAGAAGTACAGATAACAAAAGATAGTGAAGTTAAGTTTGTTGAAGGTGGTGGTATTGATATTGATTGGACAGATACTTCAGATGGATCAGACGGTGATCCGTATGACCTAACCTTTACTATCAATGCAGCACAGACAGGTATTACATCATTACTTGCAACAGATATAAAAATAGGTGAGGATGATGAGACTAAGATAGACTTTGAAACTGCTGACACAATAAACTTTTATGCAGGTAATGAGAAGCAACTAATACTAACAGATGGTGCACTAACACCGGGTACTAACGCAATATTAGACTTAGGAACAGATGCACTAGAGTTTAAAGATGCATTCTTTGATGGAACAGTAGAAGCTGACGCAATAACTATAGGGGGAACTAATGTAACATCTTTGTTTAGCCCCATAGCAGGTGGCACAGGTATTGTTACAACAGGTGCTCTAGATGCAGGTAGCATAACTTCTAACTTTGGTGCAATAGATAATGGCACATCTGGTATTAGAACAAACACAGTAACAGTAGAAACATCACTACTGCCTGATGCATCTGGTGGTGCAGATATAGGATCTGCAAGTGCAGAGTTTGGTGATGTATATATTGCTGATGATAAAC
>VTLG01003481.1_pt1 | contig 48143 bp, 57 predicted proteins | sample 4694571 | NCBI WGS metagenome assembly VTLG01 (sample SAMN12604809, study PRJNA352737) | marine metagenome | biome: ENVO:00000447; feature: ENVO:00000209|ENVO:00000569|ENVO:01000036; material: ENVO:00002151; isolation source: viral sequences binned using virsorter ... | reverse complement strand
ACTTTATATGGGGTACGCAGGAGACCACCCCCGCCTCCCCCTATATATACTGATACTCAAACATTTCGCAGAATTTTAGAATGTAAAGTAGTTTGGCGTAAGCCTAACGGCTATTTAGTGGCTCAAGTTCCGGTCATGGTCTTCCATTTCCTTTTCTAATTCTTCGAACTTTTCTTCTAAATCTGCAATTTCTTCTTTAAGATATTCGATGTTAATGTCTTGTACAGCGTCATCAGGAAGTGCACCAAGCTCACCTCTAGGCCATTTAATTCGAAATTCAGTGTTCATACCACTAGCATCTTGCATTCTTACAACATCAAGTTCTAATTGTGCTATTTTACCCTGAAGTGAAAAGTAAACAGTCGCAATCGACATTATCATCATGATTATACCGACTAACGTCTTCATATCCAAGTTTACTTATCAATTGCTTTTTCCATAGTGTACCTCCGATAGATTTTGGGCGGGCTTTAGAAGGTTACTTAAGTAGGTAACCGGAGGGGCCGCAAAGACTATTATAGGGTTTATTTTCATATTTGTCAAGTTTTTTTTAAAAACCTACTTGACAAAACTCATATGCGACCCTATAATGTACACATTACAAAGACTCATAATGCTAGAACTAGCGTTCACATAGGTATAGGAAATTGAAAATAGATAAACAACTTACAACAAAACAAGAAAACTTTCTTAAACACTTGCTTGAAACAGGAGGTGATTCAAAAAAGGCTGCGGAGTTGGCTGGGTACACGACACATTGGTTCGTAGTAAAATCACTAAGAAACGAAATTATAGACCTTGCTTCTACCATCCTGGCCCAGTCTGCTCCGAAAGCCGCTCAAAAGCTTGTAAACGTAATGGAATCTGATGAGCCTATTCCTCAAGCAAGTATGCGAATACAGGCAGCACAGACAATCTTGGACCGTATAGGGCTTGGTAAAAAGGATACGCTGGATGTAAAGCACGAAGTAACGGGTGGAGTTTTTATATTGCCTGCAAAAGAGGAAGTAATCATTGAGGCGTAAGAAAGGACCACTTCCGTTCGGATACTCAGAAACTTCTGACGGATACCTAAAGGAAGTTCCGACTGAACTGGAAGCACTAGACAAAATAAAGGACTTAGTAAACGATGGTTCTATCTCTTTGCGTGATGGTGCTTCTTGGGTTGCCTATAAAACAGGGCGTTACATAAGCCATCAGGGACTTAAAAATGTCATCAGAGAGCGATTCAATACCCGATTGGAAGATTAATCCAGATAAGTATCTTACAGACGATTCCGGTAATTTTCTTTTAAAGAAAGACGGAACACCCCGAAAAAAATCAGGTCGAGCAAAAGGTTCCAAGGGTAAAGGATACGCGTATCGTATTGAAACAAAAAATAAAATGGAAGCTCAGCGTGTTGTTCGAACCAAACAAAAAAGAATTGAGGCAGTTGAAGCAAGACTTAAGGGACAACGAAAATCTTTAATTAAATCAAAAGAGCTTCTAAATAAGTTAGAAAATAAAAATACAAAGACAGGACAGGTTGTTACAGGTGAAGAACTCAAAGAAGTTCCTTTAAGTATACAACGAGAGGTTGAACAATCAAACGTAGTCTTTCGACCGAACGACGGTCCTCAAACAGATTTTTTAGCTGCTCCAGAAATAGATGTTCTTTATGGTGGAGCAGCAGGTGGCGGTAAGTCTTACGCAATGTTAGTAGACCCTTTGAGATACGCACATCGTGCAGCTCACAGAGCTTTAATACTTAGACGTTCGATGCCAGAGTTACGAGAGCTTATAGATAAATCACGAGAACTTTATCCACAGGCTTTCCCCGGATGTAAGTTTCGAGAAGTAGAAAAGCTTTGGAACTTTCCGAGTGGTGCAAAAGTAGAGTTTGGGTTTTTAGAACGTGACGCTGACGTTTATCGTTACCAAGGACAAGCATACTCATGGATAGGTTTCGATGAAATTACTCATCTTCCGACAGAGTTTTCTTGGAACTACTTAGCATCACGTTTGCGTACAACAGATTCGGAAATTACACCTTATCTGCGTTGTACCGCAAACCCCGGAGGTGTAGGTGCACATTGGGTTAAAAAACGTTACGTAAGCCCGATGCCTCCAAATGAATCTTTTAAAGGTTCTGATGGTCTAACACGGAAATTTATTCCTGCAAGACTTGAAGATAATCCGTATCTTTCACAAGATGGACGATACGAACAAATGTTACAGGCTTTACCAGAAGTACAACGAAGACAACTTCTGGAGGGTAACTGGGATGTTACAGAAGGTGCAGCGTTTACAGAGTTTGATATAGCTGCTCACGTTGTGATGCCTTTTGACATTCCTTTAGGATGGGAACGAATAAAAGGAATTGACTATGGGTATGCTTCTGAAAGTGCTTGTGTGTGGGGTTCTGTTGACCCTACCGACGGCACTTTGATTATTTATCGGGAGTTATATCAAAAGAACTTAACGGGCGAAGACTTAGCAAGCGTCATAACGCGCATGGAAGTACAAGACCCGTATAGTGTTCAAGGCGTATTGGATACTTCGGCTTGGGCTAGAACTGGTAATACGGGACCAACTGTAGGAGAAACTCTACAACGTGCAGGACATAAGCTCCGTAGAGCCGATAAAAATCGTATCCAGGGAAAAATTCAAATTCACGAATACCTTCGAGTTCAGCAAAGCGGAAGACCACGATTACAGATATTTAATACATGTCCTAACCTGATACGCGAACTCCAAGGCATTCCTCTGGATAAAAGTAATCCCGAAGATGTCGATACACACGCACCTGACCATGCTTATGATGCGTTACGTTACTTAATCATGTCAAGGCCGCGTGTAAATGACCCTTATAGTCAATTAAGACATTTACATTTACAACAGGCTTATACGCCTTCTGATGCAACTTTTGGATATTAAATATAGGAGAAATAAACATGGCGAATCCAGTTTTTGAAATTCGGACTACAGGACGAAACTCAGCAAGGGCAGCAGATGTTCAAGAACTAGCTGACCATATCTGTACCTCATGGACTTCCGCAACAACGGGAACCATTGCAGTTACCGCAGATGCAACGTACGACGTTTCGTTTACGCAGCCAGCCGATACGATTATTCGTAATCTAATCGCAATTCCGGCAGGCAATATTGTTACTGCTGGAGCAAGTGGCGATGACGTAGACTTTGACTTGGGCACAGCAGCAGGCGGCGGTCAGATTATTGATGAGAAGGCTATTTTGGATGATGGCGGCTCAGCCGTTACGTGGTCTGCGAACGCACCACTGTATATTATTCAGAACTCTCACGGTCATGCTGCAAATCAGTTTGTAAGCACTGCAACAACCGCAGGCGTTGTTGGTGGTCCAGCAACTTCAGAAGCAATCGTAATTGCTTCAACATTGTATACGGCTTCTGCTCGAACTTTGTATGCTCGGCTTAAACCTTTGGCTAATGACCTGGCAACGGCTGCAACTACAGTAACTTATTTGGTTGAGTTTTTGCATCTCGGAGTGTTGCCCGATTAAGAGATTTTGATACATGGCTGAAAACGAAAAAAATACTTTAACGTCTAACGAAATTTATTTTTCGGATGTAGAAGACGAGCACGGTAAAGAGCTAACGCTAGACGAAAGTCTTCGTAATAGTTTAGTTTCTCTAATAAATGACCGCTTTACGGTGGCACAGACTTCGAGAGACCAAGACGAAAGACGATGGCTTACGGCTTATCATAACTACCGTGGACTTTACGGCAAGCAAATACGTTTTCGAGAATCTGAAAAATCTAGAGTATTCGTAAAAGTTACTAAAACAAAAGTCTTAGCTGCCTTTGGTCAACTAGTGGATGTTGTATTTGGTGGAAATAAATTTCCTATAGGTGTATCAGAAACGAGGGTACCAGAGGGGATTGAAGAACACGCCAACTTCAATCCTTCTCTGGAAACCTCACCACCAAGACCCCAAGAAGAACCCACTGAAGATGAAAATCCTTTTGACGTGGGCTACGAAGGTGATGACCGAGTACTGAAAGCTGGAGCAACTTACGGTTCCGGTAAATTTAAAGTAGTTCAGCCTGAACAAGAATTAGATATGGAAGAAGGGCTTAGTCCTTTACCTGAAGCACTGGAAGTGCACCCTGCTCAAGAAGCAGCAAGAAAGATGGAAAAACTAATTCACGACCAAATTGAAGAGTCCAACGGCTCTTCAGAATTACGTTCAGCTCTTTTCGAATGTTCACTTTTTGGTACAGGAATTGTCAAAGGCCCTTTTAATTTCAATAAAACGCTCAACAGATGGGAAGAAGACGAAGACGGTACTAGAACTTTTACGCCCGTTAACGTAAGAGTTCCTCGTATCGAGTTTGTTTCTATCTGGGATTTTTTCCCAGACCCAAACGCTACAAGTATGGATGAAGCAGAGTATATTTTTCATAGGCATAAATTCAATCGTACACAACTTCGTAGCCTCGGAAAGATGCCTTATTTTAATCGGGACGCTATTCGAGAATGTCTTACAATGGGACCAAACTACGTAGAACACGATTACGAACACGAGCTTCGAGATGATGTTGTTGCTTCTGAACATACTTCAGGACAGTTCGAAGTTCTTGAGTACTGGGGAGTTATGGATGCAGAGTATGCTCGTGAAGTAGGTATGGAGCTTTCCGAAGATGTAGATGACTTAGATGAGGTACAGATAAATGCTTGGGTATGTAATGGAAAACTTTTACGTTCTGTTGTTAATCCCTTTACTCCTTTTCGAGTTCCTTATCAGTCCTTTCCGTACGAAAGAAATCCGTACAGCTTTTTTGGAATTGGTGTCGCAGAAAACATGGACGATTCTCAACAAATAATGAATGGACACGCTAGAATGGCAATTGATAACCTAGCTCTTTCTGGCTCACTTGTGTTTGACGTAGATGAAACAGCCCTCATAGGCGGACAAAGCATGGAGATTTACCCCGGTAAAGTCTTTAAAAGACAGGCTGGAGTGCCTGGAACCGCAATAAATGGCTTGAAGTTTCCGAATACTTCCACAGAAAATATGATGATGTTTGACAAGTTTAGACAGCTTGCAGACGAACAAACAGGTATTCCAAGTTACTCACATGGTCAAACAGGTGTTCAAAGCATGACAAGAACAGCATCAGGTATGTCAATGCTGCTCGGCGCTGCCTCGTTGAATATTAAAACGGTAATTAAAAATCTTGACGACTTTCTTTTGAAGCCTTTAGGCGAAGCTTACTTTCAGTGGAACATGCAGTTTCTCGAAAAAGTTCTAGGAGTTACGGGTGACCTCGAAATTAAAGCAACCGGCACCAACAGTCTGATGCAAAAAGAAGTAAGGTCACAAAGGCTTACGATGTTTCTTCAGACAGTTCAGAATCCTGCGGTTGCGCCCTTTGTGAAAATGAACAAATTAATCTCTGAGCTAGCGTACAGCTTAGACTTAGACCCTGACGAATTGCTAAATGACCCCGAAGAAGCGGCGATTATGGCTCAAATTATAGGAATGCAAAATGGACAAAGAACAGGCGAAGAGGCTATTGCCCCTAATCAACAACTTGGAGGCATGGGAGGCCCTCAAGCAGCACCTCAAGCACCAGCAGAGCTTGGAGCTACGGGTACTGGTGGGGGCAACATCGGAACTGGAATTGTACCGCAGTCAGGGGAGAATGAGTTCTCTGGAACGCCTAGAGCAGTTGAAGGATAACGTGAAAGTAACACTTGAATCAAAAGACGAAGAGTATTCAACAAAAGGAGTTCGGTATGCGTAAAAATAAGGCTAAAAATAAAAAATCAAAACGTAATTACCGTAATCGTGGCGGCTCTATTATGGTTCCTACAGAGCGCCAAAAAAGAGTAGCGGCGCAAGAAGGCGGTATTGCTGAAGAGCCAATGGATATGCCTGAAGAACCAATGGATATGCCTGAAGAACCAATGGCGATGCCTCCAGAAATGGAAGCTACAGAAGAAGAAGTTCCAGAAGATACTTATCCAAATGCAACTTCAGAAGAAATAGAGCTTTCACAGAAACCAGATGAAGCGATGGAAGACGATTACGTAGTTTTTATTTTAAACGAAGCCTTGGTACCAGAAGAACAAGATTATTTAATGAAGACTTTAGAAGGCGACTCACAATTGAGTCAAATCTTTGATAAAGTAGTAGAAACAGCTTCTGAATTTTCAGGGTCAGGAGAGGTTACAGGCCCTGGAAATGGTATCTCAGACTCAATACCCGCACGTTTGTCGGACGGAGAGTTTGTGGTTACCAAAAAAGCTACCGACCAACTAGGCGCAGATAATCTACAGAAAATGATGGATGATGCAGAACGCGCTTACGATGGTGGTATGATGAGAGAGAATCGTTATCTTGGAGGTGTAATGCAAGATAATGAGAAGGAGCTAGGACTCGGACAAAACGATGACGAAATACGCCAACTAATGAATATGGAAATGAGCGTCAAAGCAAACAAAACTCCAAGTCTTAGATAATTTTTAATTTACGGCTACCTTGACAAGCCAAGCCCCATAAGTTTTTCTTAGGCCAACAGAAAAAATGAGTATGGCTACCTTGCAGAGTACAAGCCCCGTAGGAGATACATTATGAGTGAGACAACCCAAGTAGAGGAGAAAGCATCAAATCCGTATAACATGAACAAGCCTTGGCATAAGCCAGATGGCCCACCTGTGGATACTGCGGACCAAATGTTTTTTGAAAAACCACAGCAACAGGCTACCCCCGAAGATGATGAGGCCCCTGAAGAAGAAGTAACTGCGGCTCCTAAGAAACGTACTAATTATAAAAAAAGGTATGATGATTTAAAGCAGCACTACGATAACAAGGTAAACGAGTTTAAACAACGTGAACAGGAGTTGTTGGCACGGTCAACACCTTCTTACACTACTCCCAAAACTCAAGAAGATTTGGAAAAGTTTAGACAAGAATATCCTGATTTGTATGATACGGTAGAAACTGTAGCGCATTTGCGAAGTTCAGAACAAGTAACTCAACTTCAAGAACAGTTGGAAGCTATACAAGAACGTGAGCAGCGTATTATTCGTCGCGAAGCGGAAGCAGACTTGATAGCAAACCATCCAGATTTTGAAGATATTCGAGGTTCTGATTCTTTTCATGAATGGGCAGAAACACAACCGGAGCAGATTCAGGCTTGGATTTATAATAATCCTGATAACGCTCAGCTTGCTTCAAAAGCCATCGACCTTTTTAAATTAGAAATGGGAATCAACACTCAAACTAAATCGCAGTCCAGAACACAAAACAAGGGTTCAGCAGCGGATATGGTTTCAACCAAAACAAAAACTATTGACGCTAAAGAACCTAAGATTTGGACTGAACGGGAAATCGCTGCGATGTCTTTGGACCAGTTTGATAAGTATGAATCTGAAATACAGCAAGCTATATCCGAAGGCAGAGTAGTAAAATAATACTCAACTTAGGAGAACATAAAAATGGCTTATAATCAATCAGACCAGTTCTTTGAGCCAAGCACAGATACGAATGCCAACTTTGGTAACTCTGTAAGTGGACAGAACAATTCTTTCTTCCTGCCTAAAGTTTATTCCAAGCAGGTCTTGAACTTTTTTCGTAAATCTTCTGTAGCGGAAGCGATTACGAATACGGACTATGCCGGTGAAATTAATAACTTTGGTGATAGCGTAAGAATTATCAAAGAACCGGAAATTACTGTTTACCAGTACGAGCGTGGTGCAGATGTCACCGCAACTAAACTAACCGACCAAGAAGTTACGCTGGTTGTTGATACGGCAAATGCCTTCAAGTTCATCGTAGATGACATTGAAAGTAATATGTCCCATGTCAACTGGCGCGATACTGCAACGTCTGCGGCAGCTTACGCATTGCGTGATGCTTTCGATGAGGGCGTAATCGCTGCTATGTTCTCTGGCGTATCGGCTTCAAGTCCTAACCATGTTCTAGGTTCGGATAACGCGACTGACCTTGCTGAAGGTACCTTTGATGGTACTGGTAACTTGGACATTGGCTTTGGGTCTTCTGAGCATGACCCCATTGACGTTCTTTCTCGCATGGCTCGTCTTCTCGATGAGCAGAATGTGCCGGAAGAAGGCCGCTGGTTCCTGGCAAACCCGGAGTTCTACGAAGTGCTTGTTCAAAGCTCCTCGAAACTTCTGTCAGTAGACTATAACGCTGGTCAAGGTTCGATTCGCAATGGTCTGGTTAGCTCTGGTAAGCTGCGCGGATTTAATATGTACAAAACCAACAACATCGCTTCCACCACTAATGCGGCTGGTAAGTGTATTGCTGGACATATTAGTTCTACGGCTACGGCTCAGACTATCACCAGCACGGAAGTTCTTCGTGACCCTGATAGCTTTGGTGACATTGTGCGTGGACTTCACGTCTATGGCGCTAAAGTACTGCGAGGCGAAGCTCTCGTGTCGGCGTTCTACGGAATCGACTAACCGTAATCAGGTAAGGGGGTCTTTCACGCTACACTCTATGCGTAAAAGGCCCCCAAGCCTTTTAAGGAATTTTCAAAATGGCACAGTTGGGAAGTAATGAAAAACCTTTTGTAATGCACACCGGTACAAAAGTTAGCAAAGAAAGCCGTTTTCGTAAAAATTTTAATAAATCAAAATACGATGAAAATTATGGGCGTATTTTTAAGAAAAAGGCTATAAAAAAGGAGAAACTAAAATGATGCAGATGTTATTCTCGTTTAGTGAAGCGGATGTTCAGCCCGAAGAAAAAAAGGTACCGGATGGTAAGAAGGACCATCAGAATATTTTTGAACTCGAAAATAAATTTGATAACTCAGGGCACAAGCAAGGAATGAAATATAGTTCTGAACAACGGATGAAAACTATAGGATACTAACTTATGGCTACCACCTATCTTCAACTTGCGAATGAGCTTTTAAGAGAACTAAATGAAGTAGAATTAACTGCTGCTAATTTTACTGACTCTAAAGGTATTCAGACGCATACTAAAGACCTTATAAATAGGTCTTATCTTGATATAGTCAATGAAGAACCTCAGTGGCCCTTTTTAGCTGTTGGAGAGTCAGGCGCAACAGACCCAATGTACGGTAACACTTATGTTGAAACTGTCGCTAACACTCGTTGGTACGAGCTAAAACCCGCAGCAAGTAGTTTAAAAGATGACTACGGTTATATTGATTGGGACAATTTTTTGCTTACTACGGTTGGAGTGAGTGGTGAAAGTGCACCTTATACTGTTCGTAATTTGCGTTATACAAGTATAGAAGAATGGAAAGACTATTATCGGCTTGGGCAAAACAAAGACGATGCAGACCAAGCAAATGGAGGAACGCCCTCAAGAGTTATCAAAAGCCCTGATAATCGAAAGTTTGGACTATCTCCTATACCTGACCAAGTATACCGTATTTGGTTTTACGCGTACAATCTTCCTACAGAGCTATCTGCACATGGAGACGAAATAGTTTTTCCAGACTTGTACGTTCCTGTGCTTATTAATAGAGCAAGATACTACTTGCATCAATTCAAAGATAATGCCCAAAACGCTGCTTTTTCTCTAGAAGATTATAGGCGTGGGTTGAGAACAATGAAACTGCATCTGCTGGATGCAACACCAAATTATCTAAAAGATGACAGAGTAAGGTTTGTATAGTGGCACAATCACAACCATATGGCGTATCGTGCAGAGGTGGCCTTAATAAAAATTTAAATCAATTTGAGATGCTGGCGCAACCCGGAGTTGCTACTGTCCTTGAAAATTTTGAAGTAGATTCTGATGGAGGCTACCGTCGTATAAATGGCTTTGCCCCTTTTGGTGGGGGTAGCGCAGCAAGGCCAAATAGTTCAAATGCTATTCTTGGTCTTTCTGTTTACGCAGATGGACTTGTTGCTTGTTCTGGTACAAATATTTATTTTACATTAGATGGAGCAACGTGGCTACAAATCAATCGAGCTTCAGTATCTGGCAGTGGAGATAACTACTCTACTTTTACAGGGCGCTCTGCTCTTGCTCGAACAAGCCAAGCGCAATGTAATTTTACAACCTACGAAGGTGACACGATTTACGGAGAACTCATTATTACCGATGAGTCTTCGGCTACAAAGCCTTTTTATTTTAAAATGACAGGCACAGGAGCATTAAGCGACAGAACTTATTTCGCAAAAGAAATTACGGTTTCAGGAACAGTCTACCCTAAGACCTGTGTTATTCACGATAAACATTTAGTTGTGGCAGGAGACAGTAATAATCCAAATACAATTTATTATAGTGGAACAGATGACATAGATGATTTTTCAAGCACAGGTTCAGGTTCAATTAAATTAGATGATAAAGTTATAGGTATTCGTTCATTTAGAAATGATTTAATTATTTTCTGTCGTAATAGCCTTTATAAATTAGAAAACATAAATAATAGCTCAACGATTGTTGTTACGCCCATTACGAAAAACGTGGGCTGTATTAACAACCATAGTATACAAGAAGTTGGTGGCGACTTAGTGTTTTTAAGTCCTGATGGTGTAAGAACAGTTGCAGGTACAGTTCGTATTGGCGACGTAGAACTTAGTTCTGTAAGCCGTCAAATTCAACCTGTAATAAATGATATTACTACAGACGTGAATAACACATATATTATAACAAGTGTTGTTTTACGACCAAAAGCTCAGTATAGACTTTTTTATACGACATCGACAGAAGCATCATCAACAGCGAAAGGAATTATAGGTTCTCTTACAAGTAATGGATTTGAGTGGTCAGAAACAAAAGGTATTCAGTGCCGAGCGGCTACATCAGGGTTTAATTACGCTGGGCTTGAAAAAATATACCACGGTGATAACGATGGCTATGTTTATGTACATGATTCAGGAAATTCTTTTAACCATTCGGGTTCGGAAGCAAATATAAAAGCAACGTATTCAACTCCAAATTTTGATTTTGGAGATTTCGGAACTTTAAAAACTTTAAACTATGTTAAAGTTTCGTTAAGCCCTGAAGGTTCGGTAACTCCTTCTTTACGAGTAAGATATGATTACGAAAGTACTGAAAGACCTCAACCAGAAGAATATACGCTAAGTAATATTCCATTACCTTCCCTTTTTGGTACTGCCGTATTCAATACAGCAACATTTGGTGGAACAAACGACCCGATGGTCAGGCAAGCAGTACAAGGAAGTGGCTTTACATCAAGTTATAGAATTAGAACAGACGATACAAGTGCTCCTTATTCTGTTAATGGCTTTTATATAGACTACACCCCTACGAACAGGAGATAATTTGAATGGCTACTAGTTATACACGACAGAGTTCATTTTCAGATGGAGATACTATAACCGCAGCGTTATTTAATAACGAATACAACCAACTTTTAAATGCGTTTGCTTATGCTTCTTCTGGCACAACGGGACACCGCCATGATGGTTCTGCTGGAGAAGGCGGAAATATTCATACTATAGGTGACCAAGATTTTTTAAATAAAATTGTAGCGGACAGTACAAACAATCGTTGGGGAGTTTTTGTACAGGTTTCGAGTTCCGCCGTAGAGCAGGTTCGGTTTCAAGATGGTGTAATTGTACCCGTAACAGACAACGATGTAGACCTTGGTACTAGCTCCGTAGAATTTAAAGATGCGTACTTTGATGGTACGGTGACTACAGACGCACTTGTAGCTGATACTGCTGATATTAATGGCGGTACGGTAGATGGTGCTACAGTTGGTGCAAATTCAGCAAGTTCAGGTGCGTTTACAACGCTAACTGCAAGTGGGAATTTTACAGGTTCTGGAACAATAGAAGGAACTACCATAACTGCAACTACAGCTTTCGTACCTGACGCTTCAGACGGAGCCGCACTAGGTACCTCTTCGTTAGAGTTTAGTGACCTATTTCTTGCAGACGGCGCTGTAATTAATTTTGGTGATGACCAAGATGTTACTTTGACGCACGTAGCAGACACAGGCTTGCTTCTTTCGAGTACAGACCAGCTACAGTTTGGTGATAGCGGAACTTATATTCATCAGAGTGCAGATGGCGTACTAGACCTCGTAAGTGATACTGAAATTGAGCTAACTGCAACTACAATAGATATTAATGGTGCTGTTGCAATGGACGGTGCTATTACAGGCGGAACAAACATTACTATATCTGGAGAGTTGGATGCAGCTACACTTGATATTAGTGGTAATGCTGACATTGACGGAACTACAAATTTGGATGCTGTAGACATCGACGGAGCTGTACAGATTGATGCGACGGTTACAGTGGGTGTAGATGATACTGGTTATGACGTTAAATTTTTTGGTGACACAGCAAGTGCTTATATGCTTTGGGATACGTCAGCCGACGACTTAATTCTTGGTGGTGCGGCACGAGTGGTTGTACCCGCAAGCGGTCTAGTTATTGGTAGTACCGCAGTAACCTCAACAGCAGCAGAGCTTAATCTTCTTGATGGAGTTACGAGTACCACAACAGAACTTAACTATACTGATACAGGTGCATCCGTAGGTACGGTAGTTGCAAGTAAAGCTGTAACAGCAGATGCAAATAAAGACGTAGCAAGTTTTAGAAATGTTACGCTAACAGGCGAACTTGATGCAGCTACGTTGGATATTAGCGGTGATGCCGACATCGACGGAACGACGAACCTTGACGCTGTTGATATTGATGGGGCTGTTCAGATTGATGGCACAGTGACCGTTGGTGTTGATGATACTGGATACGACGTTAAGTTTTTTGGAGCAACTTCAGGAAGCTATCTACTGTGGGACGAATCAGCAGACTCCGTTTTGATAACTGACTCTACACCGATTAAAATTGGTGACAGCCAAGATATGACTCTATACCATGACGGTAGTAATTCGTATCTAACAAACGCAACGGGTAATTTAAAAATAGCTACCGAAACAAGTGGTATTGGTATTACTATCGGCCATACTACTTCTGAAACTACTGTAGCAGATAATCTAACTGTTACGGGCAACGCTTCAATTGGCGGTAACTTAGATGTTACTGGTAGCTTTGACATGAGCGATGCAAACATCACAAATATTGGTAGTATCGCACTAGACACGATTACCAACGATGGCACAGACATAACACTCGATTCAAGCGGTGATATTGTACTTGATGCTGATGGCGCTGATATATTTTTTAAAGATGCTGGTACTACTTTTGGTAGCGCAACAAACTCTTCTGGTAATCTTATTATAAAATCTGGAACAACAACTGCGCTTACTTTTAGCGGTGCTAACGTAACCGCCGCAGGCATACTAAAAACAGACGATGCAACTGAAGCAACAAGCACAACTGATGGTTCACTGCAAACCGACGGAGGACTTTCTGTTGTAAAAGATGCTGTGTTCGGAGATGATGTTAAACTGTTATCAGATGCAGCCGTTCTTAACTTTGGTGCAGATAGTGACGTAAACATTACTCATGTCGCAGATACTGGGTTACTTTTGAACAGTACGATGCAGCTTCAGTTTAATGATGCAAGTCAGTATATAAATGCTCCAAGCGCAACTGTATTGGACATTAATGCTACTGATGAGGTGGAAATTAATGCGACATTGGCGGATGTAAATGCTAATCTAGATGTTTCTGGAACTTATACTGGCGGCGGACTAATGACCACTGGCGGTAATATTGTGATACCTAATGCTGGTAACATAGGTTCTGCTTCAGATACTGACGCCATTGCAATCGCTTCAAACGGCGTTGTAACTTTCAGTCAAGTGCCAGTATTTCCTAATGATACAGTTGAAACAGCAGACATTCAAGATAATGCTGTTACTCTTGCGAAAATGGCGGGTGGTACTGCCGGAAATGTGTTTAGTTTTGACGCATCAGGAAATCCGGTGGCTATAGCAACAGGTAACGACGGTCAAGTTCTAACCTCGACAGGCGCAGGAAGTCCTCCAGCTTTTGAAAATGTTTCAGCTAGTAGTGTCGCTGCTGACGATTTAGGTACTGGTGATGCTGCCGTTACTATTACAACAAGTTCTGGTAACATTACTATTGATGCTGCTGCGAATAATAGTGATATTATTTTTAAGGGTACAGATGCTACTTCTGATATAACTATGCTTACTCTTGACGGTAGTGAGGCTGGAGCAGCAACATTTAATGCTGGTATAGTAATCGCCGATGCTGGCACAATAGGTTCCGCTTCAGACACAGATGCTATCGCAATTGGTTCAGACGGAGACGTTACGCTTACTCAAGATTTAGAATTGCAACATGATGGCGCTATACTCTCCTTTGGCGCAAACGACGAAGTTTCTCTAACCCATGTTCACGACACTGGTATTTTGTTAAATAGCACTATGGCAATCCAGTTTAACGATGCTTCTCAGTATATTAATGCTCCTTCAGCTACGGTTTTGGATATTAATGCTACGGATGAAATTGAATTAAACGCCACACTTGCAGACATCAACGCAAATTTAGATGTTAGCGGGACTTACACTGGTGGTGGATTGATGACCACTGGCGGTAACATTGTAATACCTGACGCCGGGAATATTGGAAGTGCTTCAGACACTGATGCCATAGCAATTGGTTCAGATGGAGATGTTACACTCACTCAAGATTTAGAGCTTCAGCATGACGGCGCTATACTTTCCTTTGGGGCCAACGATGAAGTTTCTTTAACGCACGTACATGACACGGGACTATTACTCAACTCAACAATGGCGTTGCAGTTTAATGATGCGTCACAGTACATTAATGCTCCTTCAGCTACGGTTTTGGATGTAAACGCAACGGATGAAATTGAGCTGAATGCTACGCTAGTTGATGTAAATGCAAACCTCGATGTCTCAGGTACGTATCAAGGCGGTGGTACGATGACTACGGGTGGTAATATTGTCGTACCCGATGATGGTACCATTGGTAGCGCCTCAGACACTGATGCAATCGCTATTTCTTCTGGCGGGAAAGTTACTTTTAGTGGTACAAAGCCTTGTTTTGAAGGTAGTGGGGATGTATATCAGTCTTCAGGACAGTTTTTTTTAGGGAGGGATTCATCTGATAATTACGCTTCCGCTGAAAATAAAGGGTTTAATACATACTTCAATGACGATACTTACGCCTTTCTGCGATGTCAAGACGGTACTACGTCAGCCGCTGTATACCAGATGCGGCGAAACGACACCATTAAGTCGGAAATTGAGGAGAACGGTGATTTCCTGAGCGCAACAAATTCGTATGGAAGTACCTCAGATGAACGCCTTAAGGAGCACATTATAGATTCTGGCAGTCAATGGGATGACATTAAGGCCATGCGAATTCGAAAGTATTCGTTTATTGAGGACGAGACTGACGGACCTACACATCTTGGTGTAATTGCACAAGAACTTGAAGCGAGTGGTATGAGTGGATTGGTAAAAACACACGCAAAAGTTGACAGTGATGATAATCCACAGTTAGATGAAGACGGCAACCCTACTGATTTCAAATCCGTCAAATATAGTATTTTATACATGAAAGCAGTTAAAGCGTTGCAGGAGGCGATGGAGCGTATTGAGTCTCTTGAGTCTCGTATTGAGGCGCTCGAATCGTAACTTTATAATAAACAACAGGAGACTTAAAATGCCTAAAATGAACGGAGAAAAATTTCCTTACCCGAAAAGTGGTATGCAGCCAGCAGCGATGGATAGGCTACACGCACCAGCTTCAGTTGTCTCAGGTGGAGCAAATGATATTTATTCACCTGAAGTGTCTAAGGTAGCTAGTACATCTATTTATCTTTCAGCAGTATCACCCGTAAGCGGAGGAGCTAACGATGTTGTAAATCCAAATCCTCCCAAAACAACTGGTGGAGCAAACGATATTTATTTGCGAGATAATGAGACGGTCTAGTGAAAAAAGAGGAAGGCATTCTTTTTAATCGAGCGGAAGCTTCTAGTACAATAGGAGTGGAAGATACTTTTACTAAATTCTCACACCAAAAATTAGCAGAGGAAATTGCACTAGAAGCACTCGATAGAATCGCAACACACGAAAAAGAATGCGGTGTACGCTGGGCTGAAGCTATTATTGAACTTCGTGAATTAAGAAGTGCCACGAAAAAACATGCGGCAAGATGGGAAAAACTAGCTTGGCTTATTGTAGCTACTATGCTAACTTGTATCACTACGATATTAACTTATCATTTATAACTACAGGGACATTACAAAATGGCAAGACAAAGAGCTTTAAAAAATCGAGTTGATTATCGTACGGGCGGTTACGTATCACGAAAAAAATATGTTACAGGTAGTGTTACCGTTACTGCACCTGGAGTAGAGATGTATAAAGACCCGCTAAAACCAGAACTAGAACCCGACATAGAAACTGAAATTAGTGTTGAAGGCGGTATTCCAGAAAAGGATAAAATGGTTGAGTTACGTGATGCTTTAGTAGCTGATACTGCAAAAATTGACTCAACAGATACCATAACACCTGACAGTCAAATTCAGCAATTAGACGCTCGAACACCTTTGGAGAGGCCACAAGACGTAACGCCAGATACTATTCAAACAACCCAAGCTCTTGCACGAGATGCTGAAGCACAGGACGCAATTACTGCCGCAACTTTTGATGCTGTGCAGGCTGGAGATTTAGCTCCTACAGAAGCTGCACAAGCGCAAGTGACAAGAGAAGCAGATGCCGACGCAGCGCAGTTAACAGCTACTCAAGCGGCGGCAAGGGATGCTCAACAAGAAGAGGCAGCGCAAGCGCAGACTGTAGATTTCAGTGAAAGTACACGGTCGCACATTAATCAAGTTACAGGTCAGCAAGAAATAGTGGCTATTACTCCTGACGCCGAAAAACAACAGAGAGCGGCTATAACCGGAACTGCTGCTGACGATGCGGTCGCTGCTGAAATTATAGCAGTGGTTGGCTACGAAGCATCTCAACAACGTCAAGTTACTGGAACAGCCGCTACAGCAGCCGCAGAATCTATGATTGCAGAGGTTGGAGACCTTCCTTCAGACGTAAGCGCAGCTATCGTAGAAAATCCTGCTACTGTAGAAGCTCAAATAGATAATCAACCTGTTGAAGTTCAAGCAGCTATTGCAGCTTTGCCCACAGAATCTTTGGTGTCTGTGCAGCTAGAATCTTTGCTAGCAGGAATGGATGATGGTGTAACTCCTTCTTGGGCAAGACCAGCGGTTGCTGGAGTAAATCAGCAAATGGCAGAAAGAGGGTTATCTATTTCTTCTGTTGGACGAGATGCTTTGTTTAACGCTATTATTCAAAGTTCGTTGCCTCTAGCTCAAAGTAATGCACAAGCTTTGCAGCAGCGTGCGTCTCAGAACTTGTCGAATCAGCAACAGGCTAACATGGCACAAGCCACTCAAGATATGCAACGCCGTATGGCAAACCTTGCAAATCGACAAACTGCTGAATCTCAGTCGGCTTCGAATGCTCAACAGATGGCAACGATGCAAAGTCAATTCAGACAGGACGCTACAGTTCTCTCTGCAAATCAACAGCAGCAAACAAGGCTTCAAAATTTACAAAATCTTCAGCAATCGGCTGTACTCAATCTTCAAAGCCGACAAGCGATGGCTGCTCAGAATTTAGGTAACGAACAGCAAGTACAATTGGCGAATCTTCAGATAGATGCTCAACGCGCAGGAGCGGACCAAGCTGCCGAAAATCAAGCAAGGCTAACAGAGTTTCAAGTAGCTGCTGATTTTATGGCAAAAAATGCTGCATTTTCTCAGGATATGAAAAAAGCAAATCTAAGCAATGAGCAACAAATACGATTAGCTAATTTGTCAGCACTGAACCAAGCATCCTCAGAACAGCTCACTGTTGACCAACAAACAGAACTTTCGAATTTAAATAAAACTTTAGAGACAAATAAACTACAGTCGCAGTTGGCGCAGCAAATGAATTTAGCTCAGCTAAACGTAGACCAGCAAACAGCTATATCTAATGCTGCTAAAGTTGCAAATATAGATATGACAAAGTTTAGTGCTGAACAACAAAAGGAATTAGCAAACAGTAAATTTATGCAGACAATGACGCTAGCAGACTTTAATAGTAGACAGCAGGGAATTATACAGGATGCTACAACACTTGCTTCAATGGATTTACAAACTGCTGATGCAAGAACTAAAGTATCAATACAGAATGCTCAAAACTTTTTAGCGATGGATATGGCTAATCTGAACAACGAACAGCAAGGTAACCTTTTAGACCAGCAGCAAAGACAGCAAAGAATGTTATCAGACCAAGCTGCCATAAATGCTTCAAGACAGTTCAATGCTACTTCTGAAAACCAAACAACTCAATTTATGACGAATATTGGACAGCAACTAGAGCAGTTTAATGCACAGCAAGCTAACGCTATATCTCAGTTTAATGCGGCGGAAGCAAACAAAGCTGCTGCTTTGAATGCTGGAAATAATTTAGAAGCAAGTAGATTTAATAATCAGTTAATTACTCAAATAGCTCAATATGATAAAGATATAGAGTTTAGAGCTGACTCTTGGAATGTTGCGAATGCACAAGCTATAGAACAGTCAAATGTTGCTTGGAGAAGAAAGCAAAATACGCTTGACACTGCTGCTCAAAATGCTTCAAATCAGCAAGCTGCTCAATTTGCTTATGGACTAACTGCTGCGGAACAGAGTTTTATTTGGCAATCACTTAGGGATACTGCTGCTTTTAATCAATCAACTAAACAAAATACGTCAGATAGGGCTATGCAGATAATGTCATCACTTTACGGAAACGAAGAGGCCATGTCAAAACCTAGTAGATTCACGAAACTATCAAACAATCTTGAAAAAATTATATTTGGTACAACTATTTAAGGAAATAAAAAGGAGAGTATAGTATGGGGTTCTTTAGCAAAATATGGAACAAAACCAAAGATTTTTTTGGAAAGGTCGGGAAGACTATTAAAAAAGTTTTTAAAAAAGTTGGAAAGTTTACAAATAAGCTAGGTATTGTTGGGCAGATAGGTATGATGATTGCTATGCCCTATATGGCTAGCTGGGCGTTAGGGAACCTAGCCACATTCGGTACTAAGTTTATGACAGGTTTAACAGGTGTGGCAGAAGGGGGAGGTTTTTGGGCTGGGGCCGCAGAAGTTACGAAGAGTGTGCTTACGACTGTTGGTAAGGTTGCACGAACTGGAAAGAGGATGTACGATACTGTTTCAGGTGCGGTAAAAGGTTTGATAGGAGATGCAGCAGCCGGTATCGGCAAAACACTTGGATTATCGCCAGCTAATACAAACGATACTTTGTATAATGCGTCACAATTTCTTGGTGGTCCTCAAATGAGTGCCCCTACATCCTTTACCCCTACACTTGACCCGTATGCTATACCCGGTAAAGAGATGCCAGCTAGCGTATATAAAATTCCGGGGCCGGATGTTAAAGTAACCCCGTTAGGAGAGGACGACGCTACTATGCTAAGGAAATCTCTGCCCGAATACGACCCAATAACAGAGTCTACTGATGCTCCATTTATGTCTAGTGGTCGCCCTGTATATGCTCCTGAACCCGAAGTGTATGCTTCTGAATCCGAAACATCTTTGCTTAGTCAAGAGGCTAAAGAAGCACTAAGGGAAAGTACGGAGACGGCAATGGCTAAGGCAGGTATGGACGCCGTTACCGCTGCTGGGATGGAGGAGCCGCAGGTTCCCGAAGTGCAACTTTCTAGGGCATACCCTGAGTTTAGTTATGGAGGGACACAAAGAATACAAGACACTAGACAAGACCTTGTTGAAAGGGGTCAGCTCGCTTCGCTGCCTGCACCACTAGGCACACTTTCTCCTTTTGCTGGTATATCTTCTAATTTTGTTGAGGAATCTTCTAATAACGCAATAAATTTGGGTGGTAGTTATGCTAACGCGATGGCTGCGTACGACGAGTTTACCAAGGGTAATACAGACGCACCCTTCCCATCGTGGGCTACCTCGTTTGCCTAGCATCACACATATACACACACACACAAGGAAATTATAGATGGCGATAAGCGAACAACAGTTTGAAGAATTTTTAAGAAGGACCGACAGGCCAATTCCGGGGCAGTCCTTAACAACTGACCCTGATAACCCTGCTTCTTACGAGCGTCCTCCTTTGATTACTACAAAAGAAGAAGGTATGGACTACTTGTTAGAGATGGTTCTAGTTGATGAAACTTATGCTGCTATTATGGAGTCGCTAGCTGAAGGTTTCGCTGTTATGGACCTTGTGCAAGGAATACTTGTGAATGCTTTTGAAGAAGGAGTTTTTAATCCAGACCTTATGTTGTTGTTAGCAGAACCTTTTGCTTATTTACTTCTAGGGCTTTCAGAACGACAAGGTATTAGAGCTAAAATTCTGGATGACCCAGATGCGCCTTACGACCCAGATGATGTAGATAATTGGGGTTACGACGAAGAAGAACCTACGAAAAGCTCTGAAAATTCTTTTAGAGGAAAGATACAATCTATTCAGAAACCAAAAGCTGATAAAGATTTAAATCTAGATAAAATGATAGAAAACGCTTCTTCTCTAATGAGTAAGCCTCAAAAAAACTAATTCTAAATAGGAGTTTACAATGGCGACTACAAAAAAGTTCGGGAAAAAGGATGGACTAATTTACGCTTTTGCTGTCAAACCAGAACCCGAAAAAGAAGAAGAAAAAGAGTCTTTTTGGGAAAAGATAGGTTCTTATGCGGGTCAAATTGGTTTAACCGCAGCAGCTAACGTAGGAACTAAATATCTAGAAGGGGCAATTGCAAAGGGCCTCACACATAATGTTGAGGAAAACAAAAACGCATGGTTAGCTCACTCGAAAGAGTTGACGGCAGAAAATTTTTCAGCGCAAAGTTACATCCATAGTATGTATGAGAAGCACAAAGAAATGGAAGCTGCCAATACGTCACGAAGAGACATGTTGAGAACTATGATTGGTCCTTCACTAACCGACAAATTTGAACAAGAGCTAACTTCAAAAGGTTTTAAACCGTGGGGTCTGGAGGAAGGAATAGCAATCTCAGATATAAAAGAACCACAATATCAGATACTATATAATCATTATGTAGATAGTGTAATAGATGCTAACGAAGGAGAGTTCGGTAAGCAGTATGACAAGCTTATAGACATGGCAAGCAAGACGACCATAGAAAACAAGGACGAATATCTTCAGCGACTAGCAAATTCTAGCCGATACAGTGATACTATATTTGGTCAGTTAAAAAATAAACTAACTGGTACAGACCCTTTGGCTGAGTCAGTGGCTCATTTAGAAAATTCTCCAGAGTATAACCGCTACTCAGAGGTAAAAAAAGCAGTTGACGTATTCAAAGCTCTAAAAACCCAAACCGCAGCAAAAGAGGTTGCTACAGCAGCTATGATAGCTGAAAGAATGGAGAATATAAGTTCTGCAAACTTTGAGGATGTGAGCCAAGCGGAAGGCTCAGATGTTTTTTATGGTGATGATGGTAAGTTGTATTCTCAGAAAGGAATTTGGCGGATTCATACACACAGACATACCGGAGATATTAGATATGAGTTTATTGGGGTAGGTGACCGAGTAGAATCAACTCGTGACCAGCAGCTATTTAACAGTGCTTTTGGTCAAAATATAAGTGCTCGAATAAACAACATGCTAACAGGAAGAATTCACTCGCGGAATAAAGCAATAAACCGTTTAGCTTACATACAAGAGAAGTTCCCTGGATTAGATTTACATAATCTATCAAGTCATTTGGGAGAGAAGGTAGGTACAAAAAATTACCAAGGTAAAGACGGTTTTAAATTACTACAGGAAGATGCAAGAGCTATTACAAATTTGCTAATTGATTTTGAAAATAACAAAGAAAGTTACAATCCTACAATAGCTGAATGGCAAAAAACAATACTTACGGGTATTACAAAAGAACAAGAAAAAAATTACGAAGACCTAAGAACTCACCTGGAGTCGGAATTTTCACCAGACTACCGCTCTAAAGTTACAGAGGAACAAATAGTAGAGGAGATAAGAAAGGCGAAACTAATAGACGCCAAGCTTAATAAAATAAGAGGAGGAGTAGAAACGGGTGCTATCTCCGCAACAGAAGACGGAAAAACCGCATTAATTATTGGTTATAAGCTTGATGAGAATGATATTCCGTTTCCTGACCCAAACGCGACAAATCCTGACGGAACAGGAATAACGATTGGGCAGTATGTTGTTTATAACAAAAGATATGAGTTATGGAATACTCACAACAAAACTCTACCTCTTTCAACAGAGCAAGCAATATACAAAAGCGTTGAGAATGCTGATGAGCTTGTGTTTGAAGACGGAGAACCTACTGAAGCTGGTCGAAAATGGTTAGGAGTAGAGATTGATGAGACTGAGACTGAGGTAACTGAGACTGAGAGTCCACCTGCGACTGATGAGGGGGGTTACGTACCTCCAGTTTATTCCAAGGAGGTTATAGAACAATTTGATAACTTCTCCCTAGAAGACTACCCAGATGTATCACCGGAGAGTTCTCTACTAGAAGAAGATGTGGCTAAAGGTATGGAGGCTGAGGAGACTAAGGCTCGCATTAATAGAATAGAGTCAAGGAAGAAGGAACTTACTTTATCAGTGCGAAGGGATATTGTGGAACCGCTTGGGTTGGATGTTAGGTATGACGCAGATGAAATAATGGCTAAGTCAGACTGGTATAACAAAAACCTTGATAAGCTAGCTGCCGCTATGGAAAACCCATTGGTAGACGACCTATATAAGAAAGAAGGCATACCCGGTTTGATTGAAAAATACTATAAAAAGAATACGGAGTCACTTCTAAGTAAACAGGAAGAAGTCATTACTCTTACAGATACTAAGAGAGAAGGTGTTCCTTACAGCGTTGATATTGATTTACCTACTTTCTGGGCTAAATTCTATAATGCAGAGCATGTAACCGCCAAAAACCCTGACAAAAAACTAGCTCAACAGATAGCTAGATTCAAGAACGCCGCTAATATGGATGTTCTGCCCGAAGTCCGGGAAAGTGCTGTGGCAGCTTTTGAAAGCGGAGCCTTTGATGGAGAGTTGAAGAACCTTGGTATTACTAGGGACCAAGCGGCTAACTATTTATCTGAGATTTCTAAGGTAGAATCTAGTGGAGGGAGCAACAACACAATATCCACGGGGGGCGCGGCAGGGTATTTTCAAGTAATTCCTTCGACCTTCAGGAGCCTTATAGAAAACGAAGGAGTCATTGGCCGCAAGGCTCTGGCGTATTTGGGTAAAACAAAAGACGAATTGCTAGGCATGTCTAACCAAGAAATTCAAAACTACCTGCAAAAAGACCAAACAGCGGGTGCTACCTTTGGGGCGGCAGCATTGGTGAGTAAATTAGCGGCTGCACAAAGAACTCTTTTTCCTTAGACAAAGGTACAGTAAATGATAATAAAAAACCCTATTACTGGTGAATATATTAAACAAACGTTGACCGACGAGGGATTAATATTTACAAAGCCTTCTGAGCAAGAACTAAACGCGCATCTACAGAAACCTACGTTTACCACTGTATCTACAGAACCTTTGGTAGAGGACAACATTATCAACCCATCTCTTTTGGGCGAGGACGACCCGTCTTTTTTTTCGGATGTGGGTAGAATTGGCTTTGGAACCTTAGAAGGTATTGCTGAGTTAGGTAGTGATGTTTTTGTGCGCCCTTTTGTAAAAGACAAAGAAGAATACGACGAGTCCTATATTGAGTGGCGTGGTAACATGGCAGAGTACGTGCCTGGACTTGAACGCGAGGATATTATCGACTCCGAAACCGGCAAAGTTTTAGCTCCTGAAACGGGATTCGGTATGGCACTTGATGTTGCTTCGTACCTAGTTGGTGGTGGTGTAGTATTTAAGGCATTAGGAAAAATTAATAAACTACGAAAATCTAAATACGGAACTGTGACTAGAGGTGTTATAGCCGAACAAGCCGTAGAACAAGTATTAGCCGACCCTGACGTTAATTTAGCTAATATTGTAAACGAAGAGTTCCTCGATGAATCATCGGAGGTTTTAGAATTTTTAGCGGCTGATGAAGCAGACGACAAACTTTTTAACAGAGCTAAGATGGCTGTAGTATCTGGAACGCTTACAGCAGGAATCGGAGGATTACTAAAACTTGGCTTTAAGGCTATTGATATTACTAAACACTCTAAAGCGGTACTCGGAGGAAAAGCAAGACCTTCAACACAGGCAGAGTACGAAGAAGTTGTTGGTAGTCTGTTAAACGCCACAAAAGAACAACTAAAAAATAATCCTTCTTCGGTAGTAACCAGCGCAAAAGAAGTAGCTGAAGATACGGCAGAGGGAGTAGCCCAGATTATTAATCAAAGTTCTGGTGAGTTTTTTAAACCTAGAACATGGGTTCCTAACGTAAGTACATTGGTTCCGTGGTCTCATGGCGCACGTACATGGGTTAAGCAGCGTTACTTTTCATCAAGAGGTTTCTTATCTGAAGAGGGACGAAGAGCTAAGGAAGAGTCAGTTGAAGCTCAAAAGAGGCTTATATCCCATGCTGGTCATCTTGCGAAACGTCTTCAACGATTTATGGACAACACAATCGAAGAAGATGACACACGTTCTATAGTCGAAAATGTCAATAGAGCTTTGACCGATAAAAAAATGTACGATTTAAGTCCAGAGGAAAAAATAAAGTACTTAACCGAAACAGATATGGTAAGTTTTTTAAAGCAAGCGTACAATTTTTCTGACGAAGTAGCTGCTACTCTACTCAAACAAAAAGATAAAGTAAAATTTTTAGAAGGTAGCGGTTATTCTAAAGAAGAAGCTTCTGAAATTGCTAAAACAAAACTGTATGGGTTTTCTAGCGAAGTAGCAGAAGATATTGCGGATGCAAGAGGAACTATAGATACTCTATCTAAAACTATTTTAGATTCTAACATTGGGTCAGAAGCTGTTCGAGCAGCTATTTCTGCAAATATGGGTAGTTACATGAGGCAATCTTATAAACTCTATGAGGATGCTGATTGGAGACCTAGTGATTCTGTAATAGAGGAAGCAAAAGAGGCAATATTTAGAGATAAATTGGGGACTAAACAAGTTGTAGACGAAACTACAGGAAAGAAAAAATCAGTAGCTGCTACTCCTGAAGATTTTGATGAAAAAACACTCCAAGAGTTTAGAGGTGAGGCTAGTAACTACGTAAAAGACCTTCTCGATAAAAATGACTTATCAGCTTACGACGATTATCTTACCCAGATAAAAAAAGTAAACCAAAAGTATTTAAAGCAAAGAAAAGAAATGCTTCCTGAACTGGAAAAGCTACTCGGAAAAATTGAAAGTCCTACAGAAAATATTATACTCACGATTCAAAAGTCGGCAAGTCTTGTTGAAAATAATAAATTTTACACTCGACTAATGGAGCTTGGGGGTTCAGTTCCTTCAAGACCAGAGGTGTACGATAGGGCATTGGTGCAAGCTAGAACTGAGTTATCAGGTACACAATTTAGTCTTCTGGATGAAGAAGGTATCCCCGGTTCTATTAAAAAAGGTAGTTATGTTACAATCAATAATTCTAACTTAGGTATACCAGTAGGTACTCTGGTTCGCGTAGTAAAAATAGGTGACAGAAGAACTCCGAATAAAACTCAAATAAGAAGGCCAGGGTTTAAAAAATTAATATCAATTGATACAAAAGATAATCCCAATAACTTAACGCTTGTTCCAAAGGACAAAGAACTAGAAAAAATTGCTAAACAATTCTACGATGATGCTACTGGTGGAGAGGCTTACACGACTGCAAAATATATCAGTCGCTATGGAGTTGAAGAGGGCGATGGTCCATTCACAACTAAAATTACAGGTACTGGGTCTGCGTTAGACGGACAGTACACAACTAAAGACTTGGCAAGAGTTATTCATAACTTGGAAGATACTCATATGTCATTGTTTGGATTCGGACAAGAGTATTTCAAAAAGGGTGCTAAAAGTCAAGGTATTTTTCAATGGTTTGCAGGAGCAAAGGGCCTTAACCAACAGATGAGAACTGTCTACGACCATACTACTCATTTGCGTAATGCTTTAGGTGGGCTTCAATTTGGTACAGCTAACGGATTAAACCCTCTTAAAAATGGAAAATTGAATTTTCAAGTTCTTAGAAATGAGATAGGAGAAGGAGGAAATAAGGTATTTGATGAGTACTACGAACTACTCCAAGGTTTGGGAGTTATTGGTACCTCCGTGAGAGCTTCTGAAGCTAGGGCACTTCTTGATATAGCAAGTGAAACAACGCCTTCTAGATGGATGGCAAAAATCGAAGATTACGCTAAACGGCATCCTGATACTCCCCGTGGAAAGATAGCACAAATGGTGGAGACTGGGAAAAGACGACCAGAACAACTCTACATGGCTACGGATGACTTCTTTAAAATGAACTCGTTTGCTAATGAGCTTGATACGCTTCGTAAAGCGCATAAGAATGATGCTTCGATGACGGAAGACTTACTACGAATAGAAGCCGCTAACATTATAAAAGATACTATGCCTAATTACAACAGAGTTGCGATGGGTATCAAAGCCCTACGAGAAATGCCTGTCGGTAACTTCGTAGCTTTTCCTGCTGAAATTGCACGAACCAGCGCAAATATTATTACACAATCATTCAAGGAAATAAAATCTGGTAATAGCGTACTTAGAAATAGAGGACTTCAAAGATTAGCTGGTTTCTCGTTTACAAATTTAGGATGGTATACCGCAGGTAGTTTTGGTTACAAAATGTCTGGGTTTACAAAAGATGAGAATGAAGGTCTTCAAACAAACGCAGAGGGGTTTACTGTCGACCACAATAAGCATTTTATAAAGGGAGAGGACGGTGACATGTATGTGCATGACCCAACCTATATAAATTCTTACTATGTGTGGCAAGAGATAGGGCAGAAACTATACGCAAACATTGTTCAAGGAAACGAAAGTGGCGAGGATTTTGCCATGAGTATGGCGAATGGAGTACTGGAATCTACAAAAGCATTTGTTCAACCCTTTACTGATAAGTCTATGTTTACGGAGCTTCTTACAGACCTTTCTTACGCGTCAAATGACGAACAGGGAAGAACTCCAAAAGGACGAATGGTTTTTTCGGATAAAGAAAATTTCGGTGACTCTGTTATTGACGCAATGGAGTATATAGCGGAGGGCTTCATGCCCGGTTTTATTCTAGATGCTAATAAATATGCGAAGGCTCTATTCCAAGAACCTAACCCATCGACAGGGCTTAAAGATAGCTTAACATCTAGAACAATTGAGATGCTAAGCGGTATTAATTATCGTAAGTATAAACCTGAAGATAATTTTATGTTTCACGTTAAAAAGTTTAGTAGTATTGTTAACTACGGAATTCCTAGAATTACACCTAGATATGGTAAAACAGGAGACGATTATTTTCAAGAGTACAGTATAGGCCAAGCAAAAAGATTCAAGGCTTTTCAAGAGTTATACAGACAGATTGAAGCCATGAGAAAGCTAGGGTACACATCTCGCGAAATTTACCATATAGCAAAAAAGAAAGGAATAAGAAGCAAGAAGGTGCTTAGAAACTTGATGACAGGTAGTTTTTCACCCGACACTATTTCTTTAGAAAAAAGAAAAGATATGTTCAGTAAAGCAGGAGATTCCGAGTCTGAACAAACTCTAGCTTTAGAAGCTGACGCTCATCTACAAAGATATTATAGATATTTAAATGGTCTTCGTCTTCACCCCGGAGATGTGGAAGAAGACAGAGATGCTGTTCAATCTGCGCTTAGAAAAATGTCCCTTTCAGAATTTAAAAGACTAGAATTTAAAAAAGGTGGCGAAGTAAACATTCCGCAGGCCCCAAAGGAACCTGATGAGCGTATAGATAAAATGACGGGTTTGCCCTACCATATTCAAGCAGGTGGTGCCTTTATTGATGATGAAGACCCTCTAAAACGTTTAGGTTTCACGGGAGGTGGACAAGTGGACCCACTGGTACGTTTAGGTTTTAGTAGTGGTGGTGGAGTATCTATAGATGTGACAAAGTTTGGTGAGTGGCTGGCTGATAAGCTTTTTGGTATGGATAGAAACTATCTTGAAAAGAACGAAACGGATGCTGAAAAGATAGTCAAAGAAGCTGTGGACCGAAAACTACTTCCCCAAGAAGAAGCGGAGGGGCTTAAGACTATAGATAAAAGAACGGGAATGCCAAAAAAGAAGGAATATGGAGACGGTTTTAATGCTATTAATCATATGCTGTTAGCAGCTAAGAATCCAGGTCTTGTAAAAGCAGCACTTCAACAAATTAAAGAGGTGGCTCAGGGAGGCCAGGCGTTAGTAAAAGGAAATCCAGAAAAGGTAGATGATTCTATAATAGATTGGGAAAATAATAAAGTAGGTTTCAAAATTGGAATAGAAAGTGGAGGAGATTTCCAAAAAATAAAGGAAGGTATATTAGATAAACTAGCAGCCAGACAACACTATTTAAAATCGTTAAAGGTAGGTCCAGACCCATATGCTATTCCTGAAAAGCGTATCTTTGAAGGCCCCTTACCTGTGCTTACTTTGGAGGACCGTGATTTATATTCTTCACACAAACGTACGGAGGAATCTCCTTCAGGTCCACTCACGCACCATCCTATGCTTCCTGCAACCACCGCTGTCCCAGAGGGGGAATCTGAGTATAACTGGAATCCAAATATACTAAGAGAAAGCTCCGTATTAGGTGGATTAAAACGCTCAAGGCGTTATGCTAGGGGAGGAAAAGTCTTAGGAGCCTTATCTAAAGTAGCAGTCAATCCGTCTCAAAGGAGAGTAGCGAATGTTATTTAATTTTCTGAACGAGATATTTAAAAAGGTAGAAGACTTTTTTAGGGGTCTACGTGAATGAGTTTAATATTCCATAGCGCGGCGGCTACCAAGGTAAAAGAAATCCTTAATAAAGAATCAGAAGATTCGAAAGGCACAAGTCTCAGAGTTTTCGTAAAAGGTGGAGGATGTTCAGGACTTCAATATGAGTTTATCCTTGATAAAAAGAACGAAGAAGACAGGGTAGTGATGACCGATGGAGTAACTTTAGTAGTGGACCCTCTGAGCTTTGAGTATTTAAAAGGCTCTGAAGTAGACTACTCAACAAACCCCTTTGTATCTCAGTTTGTAATTCGTAATCCTAATATTCAAGCAACTTGCGGTTGTGGTAATTCTTTTACGCTATAGTAAGGAGGAAACAAATCGTGGAATTTTTAATTAATACTTTTGGAGCTAAACTATGTTGTATCGCAGCAAGTGGACTAGGTGGCTTAACGGACCAAGCAATTAAAAAGAAGTTTAACATTATGGAAATAGTTGTTGCTCTACTTATTGGTGTTGGTTCTGCCGAAATATTTATTCCAGCTTTAATGTCTTACTTTGCTTTTGATAAAACTATAGGTGTGGCGATTGCTTTTGTTGTTGGCTACTGTGGTATCAGACTTCTTCCGATGATTGAAGCTGGTGTGAAAAATAGATTAGTAAAATGAAAGGGAATAACATATGTCTTGTAATAACTCTGATTGTCTTTGTGCTGAGTATGGTTGCTATCACGCCAAATGTTCATGCGAACAATGTGAATGCTCAGATAATTCACGCGAAGGAGATGGTACAGGAGGAAGTAGGACTGAAGGAATGTATGGATAAGTGGAGAGAGCTTCATGTAGAGTCTGTTCGAAGAGGACACACTACACCCATACAGGCAACACAACATAGAAAACAACTTTATCAGGTGGCTTCCCAGAATAATATATGTGTAGCTTGGTGGACCGAGGCTTTCCCCGATGAACACGGACTCTTTTGGCCGGATGCTTGGTCAGGGGAATGCTGGGGCTGGACTTGGAGAGAGGACCGCACTGCTCAAGAGGCGTGTGAACAAGCTTTAGAAGTAGATTATCACCTGTATCTACAATGGGCTACTCAAGTAAACGAACAAAAGACAGCCCTAGAAAAGATGCAGATACTGTAATAGGAGGAGCTACTGATGGACGAAGTACTGGTACTTATGTACACAGAAGAACAACTTGAAACTCTCTACGGTATTTACGCTAGGCACCAGAGTCGAGCGGGTTTAGGGTTCATGAAACTTGAAGACTTTAGGGCTTTGTTTGAAGAACAACAATCATACTTACTAATGCAGGAGATGGAAAATGCTTCTTAATGCAATACTAGGACCAGTAGGCGCTATCGCTTCGAGCTGGCTGGACGGTCGTAATGAAAAGATAAAGGCCAGCACAAAAGTTAAAGTAGCAAAAGCAGAGGCCGAAGCTATCGTGATGCAAAAGAAAGCTACGGGGGAAATAGACTGGGATATAACACAGGCGAGGGCTAGTGAATCCTCATGGAAAGATGAGTGGCTTACGGTGGTGTTCACCTTTCCTTTAATTCTATTGTTACTGGGAGAGGAGGAACGAGTTAATAACTTCTTTCTTGCTCTGAGTAACTGCCCCGAGTGGTATCAATATATGCTAGGTACAATCGTAGCAGCTAGTTTCGGATTTAGAGGAGCGGCTCAATTTATGAAGAAAAAACAATGAAAAATATATTTACTAAACACTTAAACGAGATAGGCGAAACATACGTACAACATATGGGTAACGCATTAAAATTTAGTTTTACATTTTTGCAGTTAACAGTTATAGCATTTGTACACGCAATTTTACCGTTTTGTTTTGTTAATACAGGTAGTAGAAAAGTTAAAAAGTTAAATGACTTAATGCAAAGTAGAAGCGAAATTAAATGCTAACGAGGCGCTATGTGAATGCACGTAGAAGAAAAAGAAAGGGCATCAGCCGTTCTAAAAAGAATGCGGTTATCTACACTGTGTTAAAAAAAGGACTTTCAAAAGGTGACAAATGAGCAAGTTTCCCATAGTCGAAGTAAGTTGGGGCGATGCGTGGGTTGATACCGGCGATTATACTTTTGAAGAAGCTCAAAAGCTAAAACCTATAGTTCGAAAAACAGTAGGTTACTTAATCAGCACCACGGATGAGTGTATCGTGTTAGCCACAGACCTCTATAACGAAAGTAAGCCAGAGAACACCATCAACACCCCTATGATTATTCCTTGGGGAATGGTACTTGAATGGACTGAACTAGAATTTGAGGATTAGATAATATGCCAAAAACTAAAAAGAAAGTAGATAAATTAACTAAGAGACAAAATGATGCTTTGAATCGACATTCCGAACATCATACTTCTAAACATATGGCTGAAATGCGTAAAGCTATGAAGAGTGGAAAAACTTTTACGGAAGCGCATAAATCAGCGATGAAAAAAGTAGGGCGTTAACATGCGAAAAGAGTACAAGAAGGGCGGTAAGGCTAAAAGAAAAGACCCGCGATTGGAACGTGCTGGTGTTTCAGGTTACAACAAACCTAAGCGTACTCCAAAGCATAAAACAAAATCGCATGTGGTTGTTGCGAAGGATGGGGGTAAGGTGAAGACGATACGGTTTGGTCAGCAAGGTGTGACCGGAGATAGAACAAAAACACCGCGCTCAGATTCTTTTAAGGCTCGTCACGCTAAGAACATTGCTAAGGGTAAGATGTCCGCAGCTTACTGGGCTAACAAAGTTAAATGGTGACCGGGAGAGTAATATGTCCGAAGATTTTTTTCAGCTTATAGAGTCTCCAGAAACCACCGCAATTCGAGTTAATACAGACGCGATAGGTCATCTAGGAGATTTGCTGAAGAATGTAGAAGATATGGTTTTAAGACTTGCCGTACTTGAGATGCTATCAAAACATTCTAAATTTGTTTTAGAAACTTCAGAAAAAATAATAATGAATAAACGGTTAGATATAAAAGCAGTTAAGTAAAGTTTATGTATTCTTCAATCTAGCGCAAAGCACTTAGTTCACTTTCTAAATGCTCGTGAAGATTTGAGAGTTTAATTTCAGCTTCTCTTATTAATTTCTGCACAATAGGAGTATCATACTTATCAAATACTTTTGATACATCCTCTACAGGAAGCTTACTAAACTCGGTCATTAGAGTACCTTTTCTGTCTACAAATACTTTAAACGAAATTATGTTTCCTTCTTCTTTCATTGGAATACTACTCCTTCTAAATCACCTCTAAGTCCTGCTTTCATGTAAGAAGTTGAGCGGCCTTCAAAGAAATTTTGGTGTTCGACTCCTAGTACATCATCCAACCAATTCAGAGGATTATCCTTAACTCCGTAGTTAGGTTTCAATCCTAGCTGTAGAAGTCTGCGGTCAGCGATATAACGAATATACTCCGTCATTTCTTTCTTTGATAATCCTTGAATATCTCCGTGTTCAAATACCAAATCTAAAAACTTATCTTCTAACTTCACCATATCTCTGCATGCTTGGTAGATTTCTTTTTTAAAGTCATCAGTCCATATGTCAATGTTTTCTTGTATGAACTCTCTGAATAACTTTGTCATTGCTTCGACGTGCAAAGATTCATCCCGAATACTGTAGGTGATTATTTGCCCCATTCCCTTCATCTTTCCAAATCTAGGAAAGTTTAAGAGTACAATAAAGCTACTAAACAGTTGAAGACCCTCAGTAAACCCACTGTAAACAGCGAGAGCTTTTGCGATACTTTCTCTATCCTTTGCAGCAACCTTTATTTTGTTTATATATTCATGTTTATCAGCCATTGCCTCGTACTCAGCGAAGGCTTTGTACTCCGTTTCAGGCATACCCACCGTATCCAACAGTAGACTGTAAGCATGTTGGTGAATAGATTCCATATTTGCAAAGCTACCCATCATCATACGAGCTTCAGGCTTCTTAAATATTCTCATGTATCTATCGACGTAACCTGACCCTACATCCACATCTGACTGAGTAAACAGTCTAAATATTTGAGTCAGCAAATTCTTTTCGGATTCGCCTAAATCCTGCCAATCTTTTACGTCATTGTGCAAAGGTACGTCCTCTGGAAACCAATGCATTTGATTCTGTTGAACGTAGTAATCAAACATCCACGGATGGTCAAAAGGTTTATAATAATCTCTCGTGCCTAGCAAACTCATTCAGGTTTCTCCGTAGGAAAGCAGTTAAAATTAGCAGCTACAGTTCGACGTTCTCCCTTACCTCGAAAGGGATAGACCAAATGCTGTAGCCAAGAGGGAAAAAAGTAGACCCGACCAACAGTTGGTTTAATTACACAATCTTGAGTAGGTACTAGTCTTTCTTTGTCTATCACTGAGTTCCTACCGTAGACAAACTCTAGAAATCCATCGACACAGCCAGAAGAATGAAAGTAATTCAACCCTTCTTTAGGTTCCTTTAGTTGAGAAATTTGTTCGGGTACCTTAGTCCAAGTAGTACAACTCACACCCATTGCTGTCTTTGTACCGTGGTCATGAAGTGGATTGTAGTCTCCAGCATAGGAGTGAACCGACCAAATCTCATCAATTTCTACCTGTCTGTCATTCTCTAATGATTGCCCAGTGTAGCGTAGAAACTCTGCTACGTACTTCGCAGCTAGATTACAAAGAATATACCGGACTTCACTCAGCTCGTCACACAGGTGGTCTATGCGTAGCTGCTCTCCCTCCTCGCTATGAATTTGTCCGACTAGTGAGTCCGCATTTGTCCTTCTTTCCTTTTTCTTTAACAAGTCATCTAAATAATTATTTAAATCATCTGAAAAAGAACTTGGTACTTCTGCCTCCATTAGATAAACAGCCGGAAGCGGCATGAATTTAAAATTTATACTGTCAGTCATACTTCATCCCTTTCATTTTTATTCTCCTTATTGTTACCGGGTAGTGCTATCCCTCGCAAGCTAAACACTCTACATCAGATAGATTAATTCTAGGTATTTTAATGTTTACATTCTCTGTGTTTCTTGCTGCGTCAGACCTCAAATAGTACAAAGATTTCAAGTTCTTTGCCCCAGCCCAATGCACGTCGTTTACATACTGTAAAAACTCATTGTGAATTTCTTGTGACTCTGTAGCCTTTGGCGGTACAAAGAATAAATTTACACTTTGACTTTGGCAAACATATTTCTGCCTATGATGTGCGTGTTCTATGACCCATATCTGGTTTATTTCGGGAGCAGTTTTGAATATCTTTTTTTCTTCGTCACTCAAAAAATCTAAGTGTTGTACAGACCCCTGTTCCGCAGCGATACTTTTCCAAACTTCCTTTGTATTTTTCTTTTTAGATTTCAAAAGTTTTTCTAGGTGTCGATTAATAACCTTATAAGAACCCGTCAGTGTTTTGTGAGTATAGACATTAGCCCTCGATGGCTCAATACTAGGGCTTGTTCCATCGCATATAATGCTAGAACTAGCGTTAGGGGCAATAGCAAGAAGATGAGCATTCCTCCTGCCGCTCCCGACCATATCAGGTGCTTCGCCGCGTTCTCTACCCAACCGAAGACTAGCCTCTTCAGCCCTGTTCTTGAGTAATCCGAAAGCTCTGTTGTTAAATGAACTGGCGTACATACTCTCGAAAGGAATGCTATGAGATTGAAGGTAACTGTGAAAGCCCATTGCGCCAAGGCCGATTGAGCGTTCTCTATATGCTGAGTAAGCTGCTTTTCTGTAACCATTTTTATTCTCCTTAATATAGTTATTAAACCGAACTGGTCCCGCCCTGTAAGAACCAAGCTCGTCTGTGTTCACCGCGCTATCAATAAAATGTTGTAGTACATTGTCTAACATTGTAACCAAGTCGTCAATAAAAAGCTCATCTTTACTCCACTCATCAAACTTCTCTAGATTTACACTTGATAGACAACACACGGCTGTTCTGTCTTCGTTTGTAGGTAGTGTTATTTCACTGCATAGATTACTTTGTTTTATTTCTAATCCAATATCTTTTTGTTCTTTCGGTAGTTCATTATTACAATTATCTATATTAACAATATAGGGTTCTCCTGTCTCCGCACGAGTATGAATAATTTGCCACCATAAATCTCTAGCACTGATACTCTTGACAGCCTCCTTAGATTTAGGGTCTATCAATCGCCAGTCAGTATCTTCCTTTACTGCCTCTAAAAATTCATTTGTAATGTTAACACCGTTATGTAGATTAAGGCATTTACGATTCAAATCACCGCCCGTTGTTTTTCGCATGGCGATAAACTCTTCTATCTCTGGATGGTCAACATCCATATAAGCTGCGTAGCTTCCTCTACGAGTAACACCTTGATTAAACGCCAGCATCTGAGAGTCTACAACATGTATGAAAGGGATAGAACCAGTAGATTTACTGCCACTAGAAGTCCCAGTACCGTTACTCCTAACATCACCCCAATACCCACCGATACCTCCACCTGCGCTTGCCAACCAAATGTTCTCATCATAATGGTCAGATAAACCAATCCTCGAATCAGGCACGTAGTTAAGAAAACAACTAATGGCAAGACCGCGAGAGGTTCCCCCGTTACTAAGTATAGGGGTGCTAAACATAAACCAGCAAGAACTAGAGTAGTTATAAAGTCGTTGTGCAAGATTAAAGTCAGTAGTTCCTTGGTACGTAGCCCCAAATATAGAAGCCCTAGCAAAAGCTTGTTGAGCATAATCTTCGTTTTCCCAAAAGTATCTATCTCGTAGTGTATCCTGTGAAAATTGATTCAGATTATTTTCCTTGCTCAAATCTATCTGAATCCCTAAATATTCTTGTGTTTTTAAGGTCATGTTCATGTTCCCTTTTATCTTTGATGTAACGCTTAGACTTCTGCCTGTTCTTTGCGGCCTTACTACGATTAAAGCGAGCCGTTCTTTCCGCCTTTCTGTCCACCTTTATTCTCCTCTGCGTATTTTTCATAGAAGTTAAAAAGTCTTCGCTCGTACCAAGAAGCCTTGGACAAATCACTTATAGGATTATTTTTGTAACGAAACCGCCACCGGTACTTTAGAGAGTTACCTCGTAGGTACCCTACAAATTCTTCGAAAGTAAGCATAGCTTCTATTGCATCAATACATTCTATGGCTCCTGTATTGTAATGCGCCGGGTTGTTTACCTCATCTACTGTAGTTAAATGTTTATTTTGCATAAGTTTCTTCCTCTTTATCAAGGTCATGTTGCCGCTCCTTAAACTCATTTGATTTTCTAGCTTTCATATCTACCCATTCGTTAGGCAACGTAGCCTCGGTGTACCACCTAAATTTATTTAGAGTAGCCCACTCTCCGTGCGTTCGTTTTGTTCCGTCCTTTCTGAGTTTAGCATTTGGCATGGGAGCAGATGGGTTGGCGAACAAAAAAACTAACTCTGTATTTTTTGGTAAGTTCTCGCGAATCCATTTGTACTTTGAGTATTCTGCGAAATCCCAAAATCTTCCCTTTGATTCTAGCAGAATTTTCTTCCCCTGTAAAGACCTGACAAAATCAGGCTCATAAGAATGCTGGACTACGTAATCAATTTTATCTGCGTGGTGCTCCCAATCTTTTAAAATTGTATCGTGCAGCAGATATTCCCAAATGCTATCGTATCCTTCAATCTTTGTACGTCGTGGTCTTTTAACTCTAGGTTTGCGCTTCAATGTAGTTCTCTTTCATAGTGAGCGATAGCGTTTCCAATAACATCGTATAGAAATAGTAGCTCGTCTAATTCGAACCTACTTTGTCGCAACTGCACGGTAGCCGCGTAAGCGATTATAATATGCTCGACTGGTTGTTCTTGGTTCGTTTCCTCAGAAGCCATTGTAAGTCCTCCAATTCAATTCTATCTAAACACATTCCTTTCTTAACTAACTTTTTAATGTTCTGCGTAGCCCAGCGAAAAGTATAAAAAGATAAGCAATGAGTTCTTTGTATTACCATATAACGGTCTTTAGGTAAAAAACTTTTAAAGTTTTCTTTTGTTATTTGATTAACCTCATCTTCTTCGACAAGACTTTTTAGCCATTCAATTAGAAGACTCCTCGCTTTTTCATTTATCTTTTTTGTAATCTTCTTTTTCATGCGGAGATTTCTTCAACTTTAGGAACTGATTTTACTTTCGTTAAGTATTCGAGACCTTTAGCATACTTGAAGATACGAAGTCCGTTACCGTCGTTAGCATCCTTATGGCACTCTATTTTAAAAGCACAATACGTACAGCCTCTCGGTAATTTCATATTACCTTTTGTTCCTGCTGGTACAGGTGCGTAACATTTTTCTGGGGGATTTCCCAAATTAAAAACTAATTTCATTAACTTGCTGATGAGCGATTCTACATTTGGTTTTTCCAGGTCTTCTGGTTGAAACAATGTAAGTTCACCAGACTCTTTATTGATGACTAAGAATCCCCCGTTGTCTGTTCCTTCCGCCTCCTCATATCCAGTAAGTTGGCTTATGTAACCAAATGGGTCATCCTCGCCCAGCCTACCATTTTTAAACTTCTTAAACGCGAAACTTGAAGCTGTCTTAATATCAACTACTTCGCCGTCAATTTTACAATCCATATGACCCTTGACACCGCTGACAACAACTTCCTTTTGCCTGTCCGTTACGTTATGTCCAGAAAGCTCCACCAAAAAAATCAAAACTTCTTCGAGTAGATGTCCGTACAAAAATTTAATAAGAGTGGAAGCATCTACCGTTGACTCAGAATCAGCGTACTTATTTTCGTAGTATAACTGTCGGCTTGGCTTACCAATGTTCGACATTCGAAGGGCAAACCCATTTTTATTTTGTGGAGTAGCCCAAGATACTATTGCATTTTTTATTCCTTCCAATAAAGAATCCAAAAGTTCCGGCGGAATTTGTACCTCGCCTGTACCTAGTTTTGATACAGATGAGTATATGTCATCAACGAGCGTTGATAGCTTTTTTTCTGTAGAGGTGCTCATAGAAATCTCCAACTTGTTTAATTTGATGAGGAGTGGCTTGGTTCCTTATTAAATTAGCCATCATAGATACAACCATTACATTATCTGGTTCATACCCTCTGTTCTTATCAATTCTTTCAAGACTCGGAGAGTCACCCCAGTTTTCTCTTCCAACTTTAAAAGTCGTGCCAAGAATAGGACACTTTGTTCCAATCTTAATATCATCTACGGTCAAATCAAAAAACACATTCTTTCGCCTAGCTTTACCTTTTGCTTTATTTAGAATTTTTAATTTGTAGTATCTACTTTGCGGCTTGGCTTCAAGTCGGTTGTACCTTTCCCTTCTTTTACGCTTTTGTAGGTTATCCAAATAAAGAACAGTAGCTTCTTGACTCATTGTTAATCCTCCTGTTTTAAAGTATCTTGAAATGTTTTAATAACATCACTTGAAAATAGTTTTTGTAAGTTGACAAGAAACATTCGACTCGCGTTGTTATCTCCACCCGAAACAGTTTTAAAAGTGTCTAGGTCATTCACAATTTTCTTAAGCATCTTAGTATCAAAAACCAAAGTACAAAACTCTACGTCACCTACACAAAGATTATGAAACCAGTAATCTGATTCAGTAGTTTTAATTCCCGAAGGTTCACCGTAACTTTCGTACTCGATACAAATGTTACCCGTTCTCATCCACATATCTCTTTCAGATTTAACTTCTATCTTTTTGTTCTCCAACATATCTCGTATCTTATCTTCTCTAATTTCTCCGTATTTTAAATCTAAGTCAAACTTTTTTCTGTTTGCTTTTGAAGGTTTCATATGGTTATCCAGCCACACATACTCTGTCAGAGTTTTCATTTACTTCTCCTAAGCTAGCTTTAATGGGTTTCACTCCAGTTTTCTCCTACCTTGTATTCCGCATCTAGCGGACAGTTAAGTTTATAATAATCTCCTGCTTGTCGTATTGCGTTTACCGCCAGCTGTCCAAGTCTATCAACATCTTCATGCCAAGTCTCTATTTGCCATTCATCGTGTACGTTTGCTACGACATGGGCATCCACTACATTTTCTTGAAGCATTTCGTCTAGTATAATTAATCCTCGTTTCATGACAATAGCCCCTGCTCCCTGTAACAATGAATTCAATGCGGCATGAGAACTGCGAATAAAAATCTTTCGCCCGTCTAACGCTTTGATGTACTCATTTTCTTCAGCTTCTCTTGTAATTCGATGTCTAAGAGATTTAAGTGTTGGAAAATTATCAAGAAAAGATTGCTTAATTCTTCGACCTGTTCGTTTGTTTCCGCCCACCACGCTTCCAATTTTAGCGTCTCCAGCTCCGTACAGGAAGGCATATATGAAAGTTTTAGCCTGAGTTCGTGATTCAAGTCCCGCCCTAGCTTGATTAGCTGTGTGGATGTCTCCGTTGAGTATTTCATTTATAAACTCCTTATCGTTCAGATAGTGTGCCAACATTCTGAGTTCTAGTCCACTAGCGTCAACGCCAACTAACTTGTAACCCCGTGGGACTGTCCAACAAGCTCTACATTCCTTACCGTAAGGCGAAGTTACACTAGGTACTTGTGCTAAATTTGGGTCACGGTGAGCCATTCTTCCAGTAATTGTACCGTTAGAAATTACCGACCCATGTACTCTATCACGTCTCAAAAAAGATAGCCAAGATTTCACTTGAGCTATACGCTTCTGTAACATTAAATATCGAGCGATAATGGCCGCTTCTGGAATATCCTTTACCTTTGATAACACTGTCTCATCAATCTTAGGTTGACCAGTCGGTGTGAAATGTTTAGGTTTCCAGCCGAACTCCTGTAGATACTCTCCTATCTGTTGGCGAGAACCTAAATTAAAAGGTTCTTCAGTAATTCTAACTACGTTATTAGCTCCTTTAGATAAAATAGTATACTCTTCTTTTGTCAATCTAGCGTTGTTTCCCTCTCGGTCAACGCCTAATTTACTTAAGATACCTCCTTTTGTATGCTGAGCTTTCAGCGACCTTTCGATTACTTTAGGTTTAAAAGTTCTGTGTACCTCTTCTTCTGCCTTCGCTAATTCAATTTTAAAATGAGCGAGTAACTCCTGCACCGCTCTTCCATTAAGAGTAAATCCAAAATCTTTTTGCTTAGTAATTATCTTGTAAGTTTCAATTTCAAGATTAACGCTTTCGGAAGTGAATCCTTTACTCTCAGTTTTCAAGGCTTCATAAACTTTATAGTTCACAAAAACATCTTGGGAACAATACTTCATCATTTCATCAGAGTATCTACTGTAATCGTTGAACTCTATTTTTGGAAACTGTAGTGTATTTCCCCAAGCTTTCAGACCATGTGATGCTCGAATAGGATTAAATAATCTAGAGAGTACTAGAGTATCAATAATCTTTTTACTCATTAGGTCAACACCATAAAGCCTTTTGATGGCGGGTATATCAAATCCAATTATGTTATGACCAATAAGTTTATCAGAACTTTCGAGAAGCTGTACGCCCTCCTCAATTTTACTTTGCGGAAAATTTAGTTGCTCCTTTGTGTCAACGTCTAATGCAGACATACAATATATTTTAGTAGGTTGTAAGCCGTCTGTTTCAATATCAAAAACTAAAGATTTCACAGCAGCACCTCTTCGTCTTCATCAGTTATGAAAGTTTCACTTAGCCTCCCTGTGTCTTTATCATAAACTAAATGTGTCGCCACTCCTACGTCACCAGTATATCTAGATTTCAATACTCTAACGTGTGTTGTGTTCGCCTCCTTTGGGTCATCAGATTGCTGGTTACGTTCTAAGGCTATCACACAATCAGATAGTTGTGCAATACTTTGTGAACCTCGAAGATGCGAAAGACTTACAGAAATACCGTTCTCGTGACCTCTATTGCCCTCTACTCGACGCAAGTGACTTACAAGTATTAGCCCTGCACCTGTCTCTTCGACGATGCTACGGAGCTTTGTCATGATATTATCAATAGCTCTGCGCTCGTCACCTTCCGCCATCGCGCTAACAAGCATATGAAGATGGTCTACGACTACCCACTTACACTCACATCCTATGATAAGAAATCTAAGCTTACTGAATATCTCTTCAATGTCAGTAATTCCAAAATGACTGTGAATCCAAACACGGTCTTTATTTTTACCGCTGTAGATTCTATCAAAAATATCATTCAATTGTTCTTCGTCAAAATTCTCTCGAACTTGGTCGATGTACAGTCGGGCATTAGCTTCAATAGATAAAATTCCATCAACGGTACGTCGCCAATCTTCTTCGAGTGCAATGATGCCCACATTATCTTGAGTATGAGTGATTAGCCAATGCTCAATTTCTCGTGTAACGCTCGACTTACCAAGCCCCGTACCACCGGTCAGTGTTACAAGTTCACCTCTTCGTAGACCATAGAGTTTACTATTAAGGCCATCCCAAGGGTAAGGTACACTCTCTCGTTGCTCACGATTATTAAAATTATCTTTTTGTTCTGAGATATTTAGAACGCCGGAAGGTGTATAGAGCTTCGCACTCCACCAAGCATCTATATAAGATTGCTTGCGCCCTGCTTTAAGCATTTCATTGGGGTCTTTGAAATCGTCGGGTAGAGTAAGAATCTTTGCTTTGCCCGGTGTGAGTAGCCTAGCAACCTTTTTCGCTGCGTCTCGACCAGCCTTATCATTATCAAAATTGATAACAATATTATCATAGCCTTCGAGAAACTCTATGGAATGTTTAACATCCCTAGCTGCTCCTGCGGCTCCACTTTTGATACTGACTACGGGCCACTTTGAACCTAGTAGTTCGTAAGCGGCCATCGCATCACACTCACCTTCGACAAGAGTTATATATTTACCTGAATCTTTGAACACAGATTGTCCAAAAAGACCGGTACCTTGAGAGCTTCCTCTCCAAGAAAAATGTTTACCAACTTCTCTTACCTTATAACTCGTAACCTCAGCGGCTATCGAGTAAGGATAGAAATGTTTAATTATTTCTCCTTCTATATTCTTAACTACCTTTACATTAAATTTCTTTGCTGTTGACAGGCTGATACCACGGTCAGTCAGCGCCTCGAAACTACCTTCAATTTCATTAATTGAATTTGTTTGTTTCACTTTAAAGTCTTCTACGCTTGGGTTTTCCATAGCTACAGCTAGCTTATCGAGGTTGTTGATTAGTTCGAATTGAGTTAGCTTTGTATAATCATTAACTCTTTTATCGCAAGAAAAACAATAAGCACTTCCATCTTCATTGATACTTGCCGCGTCACTCGAACCACACAGAGGACAGGGCTGATGATATTTAACAAAGGCCACTTTGATTTCTCCTTATAGAAGGGAAGCAGTTTATAGACTTGCTTAGGTCATTAAGATTAGCTCTCTGCTGTGACTTTTTCACCATCAACAGAATCAATTAGCATATCATCTGTGAACTGCTCTTTAATTTTACTGTTCAAAGTAATACTTGCAGCTTGAAGAATATCTATGCGTTTTTTCAGTGTATTGATTTCTTGATTTGTTTCTATCAGATAGCGAAATAAAGTTTTACCTTCCTCAGTAAACTTAGACACGTCATATTGAGAGCCTTCGTTTTCGAAAATTAACTTCTTTTCCTGCTCACTCACAGCTCATCAACCTCCTCTTCTTCATCAATTTCAATAACATCAAACGCATCAATAGGGTTTGATTCGTACGATACTAGTTCTACTACCTGCACAGCCATAAGTTCCAAGCCTTTAAAGTCTTGACCATTGCGATTTATTTCCCAAGGTCGCGCTAACACCCTAACTTTAGAACCATTCCCTACCAAACAATTCAGAGTCTGCTTTTGGGCGTCCACCAATTGAGGGGCCTCGCGAATCGTTCCACGAGGACCATTCACCTTACGATTAATCGTGATAGTAGGGCCTTGCTCTTTATCCTTAATGGTGTATCCCTCATCCCGAAGTTCTTGAGCCTTAGCGTCGTTCAACACTAGGTCAATACAATACTTTGGTTCAAACCGAGTATTCGGTTGAGTGATTGAAGCCCAGTTTGCAATACCTTCTATAACCATAATATGTCTCCTTGTGGTTGGTGTAGCCCCGACAGCATAGCACAGTCGAGTTTGTGTGTCAAGCTAGATTTCGGCTAAGTAGTTTATAAAGTTTGGTAATTGATTGAAAACAAATTCTTCAGTTAATTGAGTGTCATCTTTTCGATTCATGAGAACAAATCCTATAAATTTTTCTTTCACTATTTCGTTAGGACAGGGGCAGCCTATATGAAGCGCAAACATTTTTGCCCAATAATCATCAAGAAGTAAACGTTCTTTTTCCTTTGTCATATTTGTCTCCGCTTCGTTTTAGTTTTAAAAAATTGTTCCTATTTCTTCAGTAAGATTTCTAAGTGTTGAGCTAGTCTTATATACGTTACTAGGTACTTTCATAAATTCGGGGATTGGCCGGTTGGTCCATTTTGCAAAGTCTTTCTTGTATTCTACATAATAATTGCGATAACCGTCAACAGGATTATTTGCTTTTACATCGTTAGGCATGCACTGAGGAACTACTGTTTCATCATTCGCAAACGACAGATTAGTTGGTAAAATTTCTAAGTATCGAGCTAGTTTTATATACGTTGCATGGTCTTTATTGTATCTATAAGTATATTCTTCACATAAATTCTTCCACAAAAGTCGAAGCCAGTTATAATTCCAAGGTGACTCTCGTACCCATACAGCACTTGGATGATTAACAAAACAAGCTTTGTACAAATTAAAATCAAAATCAGCGTCAGGATGTTTCCATCTTTTAATTTTTCGGCTACTTGAAGTATCTATATATATTTTACCGTCGAGTACACGGTGTGCTGTGCTGAGCAACTGTGCATATTCTACAATCATTTTTACCACGTGCTTATCACAATGCAATTTAGCACTTTTACTTGGGCTTGAATCTAAATAAAATATATTCATTTGGAATCCATTGAAGAACTACTGTGCATAGTAAATTCTACTATATATTGTGTAACACAGTGTGTCCACTGCGACCAAGATGATGTCAAATTAATTGTGTATGTGTCAATAAAATACTTAGGGTACAGATTAACCGACATTAGATTAAGCATATCAAGAGTACGCTCGTGCACTTCTTCAACACCACAAGCTTGTAATGCTTGGACTACAACCGGAAGTGTTGCAACAGACATAGAATCAGTAACTTCTATCATTTACTTACTCCGATACTCTTAAGTTTTTAAGGCTAAACATTTTCATCGTTCCACAACTCTCTTACATTCGAAAAATAAATTTCGTTAAAAGAAAGTTTAGAATTGTCTTTTAAAATTTTAGAAAATTCTAAAAGTTCATGTAATCTATCAACTTCAACAGGGTTTGTCAAGTTAGGTTCTGGTATACTCTCTCCTCCAATATTCCAGATTAATATATCCTCAGTCTTTAGTCCTTGTGCACCAAGATAATTTTTACCATTTTTCCAATTATAAATCGTGGCTACCATTCCATCATTCCATTGTATATTCCAAGCAGCGTCCGATTTACAATCATCAAAATCATCTGTCGGCTCACCTAATTTTTTAACGAGGTCTGCGTAACTTACTTTTAAGTACCCTCGAAAACTAGTTCCAGTCGGGTCGATATTATCTGTAGAAAAATCATTAACATTTATTTCCATTTTAAATATCTCCTAAAAAATTTGTATAGTTTAAGTACTTTTATTTTCATGGTAACTTCAAGTACAAGCAGACGTGCCCTCCATTTGTGGCGTAACTTTACCATACAACAGAATTGTAGTCTGTAAGTTCTAAATTAAAAAACAAAAAAGAAAATATAATGTCTTTATCTACTCTGCTAAACCGTAGTCTAGGAGTTCGTGAAAAATAGATGTCAACACATTTTGTATCTGATTCAAAAATAAATCCGAACCCTTCACCGTAACGTTCTCGCGATGTCTGTAAAATCATTTTATTTCCTTTATGTTCATATATTAAAATATTATTAATGCAGAGCAGTTTAAAGACTTGCTCAGGTCACAATCAGTTAAGCTGCAAGCAAATACTTATTCATAACTTCACTTGCCTTCTCATTTCGGTGTTGCAGCAAAGCAATTTTATTTTTACTGCAAGATGGTGCATGAGTAGACCAGTCTGTAATTGTATTATAAACTGCCCACAAGTTATGACCCATCTGTGGTGCGTAATGATACTGATACTTGTCCATTAAATATCTCATAGTTTTATTTTTGATTTCATCTCCCGGCCAACTAATTTCTTGAATATTATCCTTGTAATTTGCTATCTTCGCAAACATTTCTAGAACTTTATATCCAAGTGCATTAGTATTATAAAGTTCATGCCACAACTCTATTTCATCTTCTATTACGTTTGCTGCCTTACCCAACACTGAAACACCTAAGTCTATATCAAGTTTGTTTGTGTGCCTTGCTTTATAAATAGAGGCAGGATTCCGTATAAATATCTGAGAATTTAGACAGGCTGACTGACGAAAGCCCAAGGATAAAATAAAACTCCATACTCCATTAAAGCTTGATAGTGCCATTACTCTAATGTGACCCATGTCTCCGTCAGGTGTCAAATATTTCTTTGCTGGTAGTTCGTACTCAACGAGACACATACCACCATTAGGAGATACAGATATTTTTTCTTTAACTCCCGTCGCATCGAGGTTACAACGTTCAAGCATATCTCTAGTTTTATCAATCATTGTAGGATATTGAATAGGATTATACCGTAGCCCATGAATTGCGATAGGTTCTCCAGTATCCTCACGATAATAAACTTCTTTAGCATCGTAGGTTTTTAGTGGGAGCTTATCCCCTTCAAACATACTTGTAATTATACTTCTGACATTCTCAGACCCCGCATAGTACATTACTTTAGCTTTCTTTACAGTAAAGCCTGCGTCGCCGTACCCATTTTCGCGCAGTTCTTGAATAGCTTCAAAGTTGTTGTTCAATGCGTGTAACATTTGTATCTCCTTTTAGTTTAAAAAATCGCCTCGGTGATGACGACGATTGCCCAACAGACTAGCACAAACCGAAAACACTTGTCAACCCTTGACAACCTTTTAAAAATATGCTAGAGTTTTCTCTAAAAGTCTTTAGAGTTCTTTATAAAGAAAAACAGTAAGTTCTCTAAAGAACTCTAAAGAACTCTAAAGAACTCTAAAGAACTCTAAAGAACTCTAAAGAACTTTAAAAAACCTTTATAACTTTTTAATATATAAAGAATTTAAAAAGTTTTTAAAGTTCTTTAAAAGCCTTTAGTGAATCAGAAAAATATTTATCTAAACGAGAACCATTTTTTATTTCCTTTAGTACTTTAGCTTCATTCTTACGTGAGTAATCCTTTTTAGAGTTGTGCTTATGAGATTTCTTTAGAATCTCTGGACTTCCTACTTGTTTTTTCATTTTAATTCCCCTTTCATAATGTTATGAAACTCTTTTAAGTTTGCCAGAGTAACAAAGAAAGAATTAGAAATCAAATTTTCTTGTCGTCTCTGAGTTTTGTTAGAACCTTTACGTTTTAAACTACCTAGTACATCAATTGGGTTGAGATGTCTTAGGTCATCATCATCAAAGGATAATATACTTGAAGGTAATTGCAAGTCATCATCCTTCAAATTCTTTGTATTAAATGCCATTGCTATTCTATAGTTACGTTTCAGGGCTTTGCGTAATGCGTTCTTTGATTGATTGCTATACATAGAGCCACTAAAAGTTAAGTCATAATTATCTTTAACATTCTTGCGTAACCTACTCAATACTTTAGTATAATCATAGAATAGTGAGTTCGGTCGTTGCGATACGATGTACTCAAAATCTATATCACTTGTACCATTTAATCTAAAAAGTGCAGGGAGTCCATCACGTTTCGCTTTTCGTTCTGCACTATCTATTTCAATTAGTAATTGCTGATTAAACCAATCGTTTCTGAGTAAATATAAAATAGTCTTTTTTGTTGTGGCATTTTGACCCGGTGTCATACCTAATTGACCACTAGAAATCAAACAATCATGCTTACATCCAGAGGCATCAGCGCCACTACATAGAGTTTTTGTTGCTACCTTGTCCGCTGGTTGCAGATACATAATATAAGTATTAAATTTAGCAGAACCTTTTCGAACCTTTACGCTGGTGCCAAATAACTTCATAGGTTCATTTAAATAATCTAAATGTTTATAGGCCCAGACTTTTGCGGTTTGCTGTAGCTTATCGCTGTTGCGTATTTCATTTTTCGTTATATTAAACATTACTTATTGTCTCCTACAGAGAAGTTTGAACAAGCATAGTTTATAGAATTAAAGTGTTTGGACAACACTAATACATCCTCAAATGAAACATTTACAAATGGTTTAGATGAACCGTCGTTCCAAGCAAAAGTATAATTATTACATTTATTACGAATAACCGAGAAAGTTCCTTCTTCTACATTTTTAAAATTAGATGTTTTCATTTTAAATCCTTGTCACACATAAATAATAGTTTGTTGTTTTGCTCAGTAACACTAGGCGGTTCTATCGAATATATTGCGAACCATAAAACCAGAAAGATACTTGCAAAAATGAGTAAGCTTAACGCATCTAAACATTTAGTAAGGCGCATTAATTTCTTCCTGTATCTCTATTAAAAATAACATATCATCAAAGAGTTTATTCTTTATTTGTATCTCTTCAATACAATCATCTATCATATCATTCAATTGTTCTTCGTCTAATTGTAAATTACAAAAGTGTTCCGTCCATATTCTATGTTGTTCTGCTTCATATACCCATTCTTTTCCATTATGTTCCATAATTTCCCACTTAACATCATCTGGAATCTCTATTATAGCTAATTCTGCATAACTACCATTCGCTTCGGACCCTAACTGTTCTACAACTCTAATTAAATTTGGGTTGTCTCTTGCTATACAAACACCTGAAAACTTAAATTCTTCTACAGGTTTATTGTTACATTTTTTTAATTCTTGTAATGCTTTTCGAGACAAGCTGAAGCCACCAAAACATTTATTTATAACAATTTTCACTTTAACTCCTATATAGTTCACCATGACTCCACCGTACTTAAAATACCTAGATTTAAACTCTGGAAAAGCCTATATTTTAACTTGTGTTTAGTTTCGATTTGGCGCTGTTGGTGGGGTTCTTCAGAAGCATACCCTGAGCTTGCCGACACACTACGCCGATAGCTGATGGTTGTCCAGGCATTCAATAAGACAAGTACCGTTAGGCTTTCGAGAATGCGCCGTATCGAGTTTTCTCTGGTGACCCTATATCTAGGGAAGCTTAAAACGGCTTAGAACGGCTTAGAGCATTCTGTGCGGTATGGCGTTAGGCTTTCGAGAATGGCTTGTGCCGGGTTTTCTCTGGTGACCCTATGGGTACCTACCGGGTTGAGTCTTGGAA